>OGOR01000898.1_pt1 | contig 19923 bp, 19 predicted proteins | sample 1552771 | NCBI WGS metagenome assembly OGOR01 (sample SAMEA2580124, study PRJEB22360) | human gut metagenome | biome: human gut; feature: human-associated habitat; material: faeces | place: Denmark | collected 2008/2010
CCTGTTACGGATGACAGAACTCTATTTGAGTTCTTGGTACTCGAAAGTGCTCAGGCAGGACTATCCTGGATTACTATCCTTCGAAAGCGTGAAGGATACCGGGAAACCTTTCATCATTTTGATGTGGAGAAAGTAGCACAAATGACACAGGAAGATATCGAACGGTTAATGCAATATGCTGGAATCGTCAAAAATCGGTTGAAGATCAATAGTACAATCAATAATGCAAAACTATTTATAGCTATTCAGAAAGAGTACGGTAGTTTCTACAAATACACCTTATCATTCTTCCCCAAACAACGGGCTGTTGTCAATAATTTTAAAACTTTAAGTCAGGTTCCGGCTACATCTCCCGAATCGGACGCTATGAGCAAAGACATGAGAAAGCGAGGCTTCAAGTTTTTTGGATCAACTATTTGTTATGCTTTTTTGCAGGCTGCCGGTTTTGTGAATGATCATTTGGAAGATTGTTTCTGTAAAGCTGTTCGATAAAAGAAAGCGAGGGATAACCTAATGTGTAACATGCTTTAAAAACGATGAAGGTGCAATTATCTCGTTTGATAATACATCTTTTTTATCTTGTGAAGAAGAATATTGATGATGATTGACTATGTGAATATTCTTTTCGCTATATTTGTAATTCAAGAGCACAAGATAAAGAGAATGATGAAACAGTCTATTTATTCTTTTAAACAATTACTGTCAGGAGGCTTGCTTTGTTGCGCAATTCTGTTGGCTGCTTATATATTTCAGGCGTTTTTCCCTGAAATGTATGTTGATGCGTTTTCATCTTCTATACATCTATTGATGTGGCTGACGCTCTTTGTGGGAGCATTATTGTGGACATTCCGTGAGAGGGGGGCACATGGTATACCTTCCGAAATAACGGACTGGCAGTGTATCGCTGCTTTTCTTTTAATTACAGCAGATCAGATATATGTCGTTATGCCAAAAGAAATACATCAGGAGGTGGCACCGGCATTGTCTACCTATACAATTCCTACTTTAGTGGTGGTTGGCATATTGATAGCCGGTATAATTAAGTATTCGATTTTATTATATCAAAAATTGCAGAATGAACGGCAACAATCTATTATTCAATCTCAAAAGTTACAGCAATTGCTAGCTTCTCCTTTATCTACCCAAAGAGGTATTTCTTTAGTTCGTAAATTGATAGAGAATAAATCTATTGCTCAATTGTCTGCCCAAGACTATCTATCATTGGTAGAAGGGTGTAGAACGATAGATCCTGACTTTTTTTGTTGGTTGAAGTCGCAAAACCTTCAGCTTCCTCCACGAGATATTGTGTTATGCGTATTGATCCGAATGTATAAAACAAAAGAAGAGATTTTGTCAGTTCTATGTGTAAGCGACGGATCTTATCGTACTATGCGATCACGTGCCCGGAAACGTTTAGGGATTGTAGATAAAGAATTGGAGGCTTTTTTACTGGAGATCGATTAACTCTTCTCTTATCTTTATGTGTCTAATATTTCTATTAGTTTGACGAAAGACTTAATTGCTGCAAGCATTCCTGACATCGCTGCACAATAAAACCATACTCGTTTATTAGAATATGCTTTTTCTGGCATACATTTGATTGCGCCTATTGTTAGTATGATCCATGAAAGAAAATCGAAGAAATGGATGAGAAACAGCTGAAGAATAGAATTGATGTTATCTATAAAAAGATCTAGATAACACATGGTAATGCAGACAGCGCATGTACTGCAATAAAGTATAATATAGCGAATCATTGTTATTGATTATTTATACAATTCTCATAATCTTTATTTGCTATTCTTATATTTGCTTTATATACTGCTGTTTCTTTCAAGTAACATGGTGAGAGAGGACCCATGCCCTTACAGTTTGTAGCTATGGCATTATCATACTCCGTTTTTGCTTGTTCGTATGCTGCTTGTCTCAATTCTTCACATTTGCTGTTGCCATTTCCTTCTTTGCGTGTTTTTAATATCTTTCTTCTTGCTAGCCCACGACTTTTGGCATATTGCCTGAATAATAACAACCGTTCCTCTTCACTTAATCTTAAGAATACCGTACGTTCAAGCAAGCCTTTTTTAGCTTCATCCATTTGTTGGAGTTCTTCTTCCAGATTCGCTTTTTTGATGAAATCTTCCATATACTCATCATCATTCAGACTTTCCATGAGTTTGTCATATTCTTCATTATTTAGTTTGGATGTATAAGCACTAAACTTGTCCGCTAATTGTTCGCTGCATCTTTCAAATTCATAAAACTCGTCTGAATTGGCAACGGAATCTATCAATACATTTCCTGTATTCCAAGTTTGAGAGACCAAGCTGCGTGTTTTGGCAATTGAGTTTACTTCTGTTGCTGTCTCATTTGTATAGTTGTATTCATCGGTGCTACAACTATAAATAAGGAATGTGGTCAATAATATTCCAAACAGTGTAATTATGTATATACTACTCTGTTTTTTATTCTCGCTTTTCATGTCTTGTTTATAATTTAAATTAGGGAAAACAAAGAAAGGGATTTTATAGCAATTAGATGGAATGTTTTGTTCAAAAAATGAAATAATTTGTTCAAATAGCTGTTTGATGACTATAATAACTCATATATTAATGTTACAATTTAGATATAAAATGACTTTTTTAGGGCTCTATATGCCCGATAAATGCCTATATGACAGGGATAGGAGTGTAACGTCCCCTTGAATGGCATTTGTTATGCTCGTATCTTTGTGTAAAAATAATATTATGAAAGCACTGACAAAGCTGATTCCTATTATTTGCCTTTTTGTTATTATAGGCGGTTCTCTTTTTTATTCTTGTTCACAAGAGAAGAAAAAGGAGACTGCTATTGTACTTCCGTTGGAGGCAGCTTTGTCACAGGCTGGAGAAAATCGTGTTGAACTTGAGAAAGTATTACATCGTTATCAATCCAATCCATCGGATAGCTTGAAATATAGGGCAGCTCGTTTCTTGATAGAGAATATGCCATCTTATACCTATTATAAAGGTAAGCTGCTGGAACAATACCTCACCTTTTTTACTCTCTTGCAAGAAGCACGGAGTAAAAAGGTATATCCACAAGCAATGATAGATTCTATCAGAAGGATGTATGGACCATTTTCTTTAGACTCTTTGCAATATTGCAAAGACGTTTTGATAGTCGATTCTGCTTATTTATGTAATAACATTGACTGGGCATTTAAAGTTTGGCAGGAACAGCCTTGGGGGAAAAATGTATCTTTTGCCGATTTTTGCGAGTATATTCTTCCTTATCGTATTGGTGATGAAACATTAAGCTATTGGCGTGAGGATATTTATCGAAAGTATAATCCTTTGCTTGATTCGTTGCGTGCTTCCACGGTTCTTGATATAGAAGATCCGCTTGTTGCAGCCCGTTGTTTGTGTGATTCTCTTCGTAAACGTAGCCGCTTCTTTACAACTACGGTTCCGCAAGGACTTCCTCATGTAGGACCGGAGATTGCTCAAAGCGTTTCGGGTAGTTGTCGTGAACTTTCCGATTATGTCGTTTATGTTTGTCGTGCGTTGGGAATTCCTTGTGCCATAGATTTTATGCCTCTTCATGGAGGTGGAAATGATGGGCATCAGTGGGTGTCATTCACAGATAAATATGGTACGCTTTATTTTCAAGAGTATCCGGATAAGATAAAAGAAGTCCGTAAGGATAAGATGTGTGGAGCTTCGAAAATAAAGGTTTATCGGAATACGTTCAGTCTTAATCGTGCTATGCAGGCAGAAATGCAACGTTTAGATACGGCTGTTGTACCTTTCTTCCGAGATCCGCATATCGTTGATGTGACAGCCGATTATGCAAAGACATACAAAAAGAAACTGGAGATTCCTGCATCTATGCTTTATTCGGGAAAGCCCCGTTCGCGTATAGCTTATCTTTGTGGCAGTAGCCGCATGGATTGGGAGCCTGTGGCATGGGCTGAATTTGATGGTGAACATCTTGCTTTCAGCGATGTCCAGATAGAACCCGTCATGCGGATAGCAACTTACGAACGAGGAAGACTTCGTTACTGGACTGATCCTTTTGAAATGACTGTTTCCGGTGAATTTCATGTTTTTACTCCGTCAGATAGTGTTCAGGATGTAACGCTGTTTGCTAAATATCCTTTGTGGCAAGATGAGAAGTACCAGAAACGTATGATAGGAGGTGTTTTTGAAGGAAGCAATGATCTGGATTTTCGTCAGAAAGAGGTGCTTTTCCTGATAGAAAAGCAACCCGAACGGTTGCGGACGATGGCGTATTCCCGTTCTTTGACGCCTTTTCGGTATGTCCGCTATATAGGACCGGAAAAGGGACATTGCAATGTGGCGGAAATAGAGTTTTATGAAGCAGGTGGACTGTTGCCATTAAGCGGTAGAATTATTGGTACTCCCGGTTGCTATCAACAGGATGGCTCGCACGAATATACGAATGCGTTCGACGGTAATACTGAAACGTCTTTTGATTATACGGAACCCTATGGCGGCTGGACTGGGTTAGACCTAGGCACGTCGAAGGTGATAGATAAGATAATTTATACGCCTGCCAACCGGGATAATTATGTTCGGTCGTTGGATGACTATGAATTGTCTTATTGTACAAAGAAAGGGTGGAGGACATTAGGACAGCAAACGGCGATGTTGGATTCGCTGGTTTACAGGAGGGTTCCTAAAGGAGCGTTGCTGCTGTTGCAGAATCATACACGTGGGAATCAGGAACGGATTTTTGTGTATGAGGAGGGAAAGCAGGTGTGGAAGTAGTTATATGAAATTCTTATATGTTGTATTATTTGAAGAATGAATATGAAAAATGTAAAGAGTTTTTGGAGGCTAGTCGCAAAAGTCTTTTGTTTGGTCTTGTTGTTTATCTTTTATGTTGGATGTGAAGGGGATATTGATATTCAAGAGAATATTAATGATAGTACAAATGCTAATTTTAGCGTATATCTTGATTTAGATCCTGATATGTTGTGTAATAAGAACATAAATGAAGATAGTGTTATGGAAATCTTTTTTCAAGCTAACGCTCGTTTTTACACAAATGTGAAAGTAAAAGATGGTCGACTTCAGTATGTTGGTGATCGAAATATTAATATATCGAAACGCTTATTTGATTATCTGCAATTAAATTTGAATGAGACAAATATTAGGATAGGGAAAGGTGAAATAGAAATTATAGATTCTAATAAAAATAATGGTTTTGAATTAGTATCAACGAAGATTCCTATTAAACGTATAAAAATAAAAACGCGTGGTTTTGAAGGAATGGATGATGATTATACAAGAATTGATTTTCAAGACGATAAAGAAGAAATAGGGAATAACGTAATTAATGCTATGCGGCAATATTTCCTTAATGATGTTACCGACATGAGAGACTTGGTGGATTATGGTTCAACGACATGGGGGCAAGGTGGAGCTATTCGTAGTGATTATTTTTCATATAATGGTAATGAGGTGCAATGGACAGTTGTGAATGGAACAGCTGCAACTAACAATCAACGAGAAATGAATTCTATTTGTACGGATGTATGTATAGAAGAACCAAATTATAATAATTATGAAATACAGATACGTTACTGTGAGGGAGGAACGGCTCTTCGTCTGCGAACATCTGATTATGGAACTTATTTAGAATTATTGAATGCTGTTGGAGCAAAAGGTTAATGTTTTTATGAAATATAGTTTGGCGATTTTATCTCTATTATACTTTTTTTCAGCTTGCGCTTCTTTCAAGCAGAAGGAAAATATTGACTTAGTGGAATCAGAAATGATTATTTTTCTTCAGGAAACGTTGAAAACTAATTACGGAAACAAAGATGCAGTCTGCTTATTTGTGCAGGCTTTGGAACGCTATCATTTTAATTATTTATTAGATGTAGACAAGGATAGGTTAAAACGAATAAATGAAAAGCTTTACACGGGTGGCATCCTTTATTCTTACTTCCTTGACGGAGCTATCCTGAATGATTCATGTATGTTGTTTGTTCCTACTGGTGTTTCTCCGTCAGCATATCGTCGTTCTGATGCTTATCGGCAGGCATTAAAGAAGTTGCAGGTTAAGGATTCTTATTCTGTTGGTCTAATTGTCGATTCCGCAAAGTATATGTATAATAAAGCTCAAGTGGAGGATATCCCCTTGCCATTGAAGAAGCGAGAAGATGGTTTTACATATTGGCAAAGAGAATTACTACAGGCAGTTCATCCCGCTTTGAAAGCAATAGCAAAGGTTGAAGATGAAACTGGAGGAAATCCTCCTTCGTCTGTGCTATTTGGGATGATCGCTAATAATACGGAGAATATTTGCGAAGGCTTTAAGGATGATCGGGAGGTGCAAATGTTTCTAACGCTTTATTTTTGGAAGTATTTGTGTCATTTTGCAAATATAGATTTCTATACAGGAATGGATAAAACAAGTGAAGTAATAAAATGTAAATAAGGAGAATATGAAAAGAAGTATCTTTTTATTCTTTCTGGGAATAATATTGTTTGTTTGCCAGACAAAAGCATCTACAATAAACGATGTGTCTGCTGTAGAGACAGAAATGATTAACTTTTTCTGTTCTACATTGCAACGTAACTACGGCAGTTCTGACGGAAAAGCAGTAAAGTTGATGATGGATGCTCTTCTGCATTATAAATTTCATTATATTATTGATGTGGACAAGGAGGCTTTGAAAGCTATTAATGACAAACTTTATCCGGATATATTTGGTCGCTATTTTGTAGAGACTAATGAGCAGCCGATTGATTCACTTCATACGAATTGGGAACGGTATGATCCTTATCATATCATTTGTAGCTATAAGTTTAAAAAACAACTGAATGAAGAAACTTATTACCAGAAGGAACTGTCACAGGCTACATCTCCTTTATTTAAGGAAGTATGTAATGCGTATGAAGCAACCGGCAGTTTACCTTTTACTGTCGTTTGGGGAAAGATCCGTGACAACAAATATCAATGTTTAGATGCTTTTGAAACGGATAGGGATGTTCAGATGTTTTTCACTTTCTTCTTTTGGCGTTATTTATGTTATTGTGTGAATCTTGATTTTATGACGGGAAAGGATAAAACGAAGTTATGTATAGATATGAGAAGATAAGAAGTATAAGTTTAATTTCATCAATAAATTGGTGATAAATCATTTTTATAATATGAACAGACAGAAGATTTATTTGGCAATAGTCTTGGCATTGATATTTATGTCAAGTTGTGGTTCTTCTGCTAAGATAGCAAAGAATTGCGATGAAATGAAGAGTGATTCAAGAATATGGGATTATCTTGACGTCAGTGATAGAGAACGTACATTGGTTGATTCTATTGTAGCATTGGATGAATATGCTGTATTTCTTGATTCATACAAAAAGTATCGGACAAAGAAGAATGCTATGCGTGAGGGCGAAGATGTGGAACAAACGAAAGAGTTTGCGGAATATGTGGCAGCGTGTTCTAAAATATTAAGAATCACGGATGAGTTAAAGTTAAGTGTGAATGCATCTGTTGCTGTGTTTGAGAAGATGCGTGAAGTTGCTAATAATAAATAGAATCAATAAAGAATATGATCCGGGAAGATAAAACGCCAACTAAAAAGATGTTGTCGACCAAGAATAACATTTATATAGGACTGTGTATCTTATATCTAGTGTTGTTAATGATAAACAGGAAATATCCAATAGGAGATATAACACTGCATATCGTTTATCTTTCAACCTGGTTTTTTCTTTTATTGTGGGAAGTAGTAGATGTACTAATAAATAGAAAGAAGAATATTAGCTTCATAGTTATAATTTCGATGGTGCTGGTTATGTACATTGCAAATATGTTGAGGTAAAAAATAATATGTATTATGCGAACCGTTTTATTTCTAGTTAGTATCGTTTTTAATATAGTTGGTATAGCAACTGCTAACGAAGTATTCAACCGTTGTGATACTCTTCCATCTGCGCAAATGGATTTGTTTACTTATGGAAGTCCGTCTATTGTAACAAGTGAGATGAATTTTAGAAATCTGTTTCGGAATTTTCCCATTTATGTAGATAATGCTAATGAAATAAAACTGCTATATTATCACTATGTGGAAACGATTAAAAACAAGAAGCAAATAAAAAGCTATGTGAAGAGAAATTTTCCACCATATGTTCCCAATTGGGGAGTAGCTGGAAGTCAAGGTGGAAATTCTGATATTGGTGAATTCTCTACTTGGCGTTTCACAATTGAACAAGATCCTTTTCAAACAATAGATGAAGACATTGTCAGTAAGATGATGCGGGAGGTTAAAATAGGCTATGAAGTATGGGAGGTTGTGTTTAAATTGTGGGATACGACTTACCATTATTATATGTTTGTGAATGCTAAAACGCAGGCAATTGTGAAGTGGGGGAATATTTTTGGAGCCAATATACCACAAAGCCATATTGATTTCATAAACCGAAAATACAAACGAGATGCCAAAAAGCATATTGAGGTTGTTCCGATTCTTCATCATGAATAACGGAAAAATATGATAGGATATGAAGTAGCTATTAATGATCAGTCACCTGTGGTTGTCACGTCACCTGACGTGGCAGTCGTCATGGTGCATAGCAATTGCTCTTTCGGTGATAGTATTTATGTAGGAGGCTTGAATACTTCGAGAAGAATCGTTTGGGTAGATGAAAAACTGAAATTGGGAGATAGGGTTCGAATAAAGGTTGTTGAAGTATCAGCGGTATCTCCTACTGTGAAGATGACCTATGATCGGGAAGAATTGAAGGCAAAATACGAACAGCTTAAAGCCGAGCTTGAGGCAAAGGGACTTATTATGTAGAATATTGATATGAAAGGACTTTTAGTAAAAAGCAAAGATAAAATAAGCAAGGCTGGCATTCCTCAAAATGGAGTTGGTCTTGTTGGTAATATTACTTGGCATAGTGGTGCGTCTTGGAGCGTTGGTGGTTTGCGGGTGTCCGATGAGATGCATTTGGTATGGGACGGAGGAATGTTGGAAGTCGGGGATGTGATAGAAGTGGAAGTAGCAGAATTTGATGAGGCTTCGGCGACTGTTTGGGAGGAAAAGCATTGCTGTCCGACACGAACGGCATCGAACGACACAGATAATCCGAAGGAATGGGAGCATAAACTGGATCTCTACTACCGATTGAAAAAGGTATTGGAGGATGAGAACTTGATTTAATACTAGGATAGAAATGATAAGACTCTTTCATATTTTGTTTGCCGCAGCATGTATAGGCAGTATGTTTGTATATTCCCACCAATTTACAGACGCATATATTGTGCCTAAATGGTGCTGCGTTTTGTTTGTACTGTTATGGATGCTGGTGTGTGCTGCATTTCTGGCATTGCAGCGTAAATCCATAGTGGCGGATATGGCGATATGGGGGAGTATCATAGTTTCCAGTTGTTGGTTGCAGGCTATTTATGGAATATTGCAATACGTAGGTTTATTTCCTTCTCATGCAACCTTCCGTGTGACTGGTAGTTTTGATAATCCGGCAGGATTTGCAGCTTGTCTTTGTGCCGGATTGCCTTTTGTCGTTTTTTTGATCATACATAGAAATAAGTATATTCGATATGCCGGATGGCTGGTAGGGGGAGTGCTGGTGTTGGCAGTATTTTTATCTCATTCGCGATCCGGTATGGTAAGTGTCATTGCGGTATGTGTCATGTATTTGTGTGGAAGATTCGTTCATGGGAGATTATGGAGATATTTACTATCGGTATCTATGATAGGATTGTTAATAATCGGCTCCTATTGGTTGAAAAAAGATTCGGCAGATGGTCGGTTGTTGATTTGGCGGTGTGGTTTGGAAATGGTGAAAGATGCTCCTTGGACGGGGCATGGCGTCGGAAGTTTCGAGGCTAAATATATGGACTATCAGGCGGATTACTTCAAAGAATATGGTTCGCAAAATCGCTATGTAATGTTAGCGGATAATGTAAAGCAGCCTTTTAATGAATATTTGGGAGTTCTGATTAATTTCGGTATTGTCGGATTGGCTTTGCTTTTGGGTATTATGTGGGCACTTGTGTATTGTTATAGGCAAAATCCTACACAGGAAAAGAAAATAGCTCTTTATATTTTGCTATCAATAGGCGTATTCTCTTTCTTTTCCTATCCGTTTACGTATCCTTTTACTTGGGTGGTGACATTTCTTGCCGTTCTCATGTTGACTGTTGATTATTTGGAGCAGATAAAAATAGGAACATGGGGCAGGAATATAATGTATACAGCAACAATGATGTGTTTCTTCTGGGGACTGTTTAAGTTGGGTGAACGTACACAGTCGGAACGCAGTTGGCAGGAGGCTTCGGTATTAGCTCTTTGTCATTCGTATGATGAGGCGCTTCCGTACTATGTGAGTCTGAAACATCGATTCAAAGATAATCCTTATTTCCTGTATAATTATGCTGCTGTTTTCACGGAAGCCAAAGAATACGAGAAGGCTTTAAAGGTAGCGTTAGAGTGTCGCCGGTATTGGGCAGATTATGATTTGGAATTGATGATAGGAGAGAATTATCAGGAACAAAAAGATTTTATTTCAGCAGAAAAATATTACAAAAATGCATCAATGATGTGTCCGTCGAGATTTACTCCACTATATCAACTATTTAAACTTTATAAACAGTTTGGTGAAAGCGTACGAGTCTATGAAATGGCTGAAATGATTATAAATAAACCGGTAAAGATAAATTCCATGACAATACGTATGATGAAACGAGAGATGGAAAAAGAAATATTACAAATGAAAGGATGATTTGGTTACTATAAAAATGAAATAATGAAGAAACTATTGATTGCTTTACTAATATTGCTGTTGGCAGCCTGTTCGAAAAGTGTTCCTTATTCTGACGAAACCATTAAAAATGACCTGCGTGTACCAGCTTATCCGCTATTAATGCTCCACCCGCATCTGCGTTTATGGTCGACAGCAGATCAGCTGACGGAGAAGAATATGACTTTCACAAACGGCAAGAATCTTCCTTTTGTCGGTTTCCTGCGGGTGGACGGAACGATGTATCGCTTTATGGGTAGACGTGAACTACCTATGCAAGCCATTGCAACAATGGCATACGATTATGAAAGCTGGGAAGGAAAGTACACCTCTCTTAGACCGGATGAAGGCTGGGAGCAACCGGATTTTAATGATCAATATTGGCAGGTAAATGAAGGTGCATTCGGTACACGCGACAGACGTGAAACGAGAACGCAGTGGCTTTCAACTGATATATGGGTGCGGAGGGAAATCGTGGATATTGATCCATATTTGCTTGAGAACAAGAAGATTTATTTGCGTTATTCGTATGATGATATAGTTCAATTATATATTAACGGAAAGCTAGTCGTAAATGCGGACCGCGCAGCGGCAAATTTAAAAGTCGAGTTGCCGGATTCTATCTTGAATACAATGAAGGAAGGGAAAGCCCTTATTGCAGCTCATTGTGAGAATAAAAAAGGTAGTGCATTGATTGATTTCGGCTTATTTGCAGAGGAACCGGGAATATTGGTAGAAGGCATAGCTCCTGTTTCTAATGAGAAGGAATGGATTGGGAAATATACAACAGAACAACCGGAAGAGGGTTGGGAAATGGCTGCTTTCAATGATAGCGCATGGGCACAAGGAAGCGCTGCTTTTGGCACGGAAGGCGGACCGAGTGTTGGTACTCCCTGGAATACCAATAGGCTATGGATTAGAAGGGAAGTCTCATTCGATCCTTCCTTAGTGAAAAATAGACAACTTTTTGTGCGTTATTCGTATAATGACGGTATGCAACTGCTTATTAATGGAAAGGAACTTGTCCGTACGGGAACGAAGGCACGCAACGACGTGAAAGTGCAGATCCCGGATTCTATCTTAGAAACAATGGAAGATGGAAAAGCTTTGTTTGCAGCACGTTGCGTGAATTGGGGAGGTACTTCCTTTGCAGATTTCGGGTTGTATGGTGAGCTGAAAGAAGCCGTGCAAAAATCAGTGGATGTGCAGGCTACCCAAACACATTATACTTTTGATTGTGGAGATGTGGAATTGAAACTGACATTTACGGCTCCTTATTTATTGGATGATTTGGAACTGTTAAGTCGTCCGGTTAATTATATTTCTTATCAGGCTAAGGCCTTGGACGGTAAGGAGCATGATGTCGCTATTTATTTTGAAATGGATCCTCATAAAGCCTTTCGTGCCGGACAGTCTACGGAGATGTATGAAAAAGACGGTTGGGTGATGATGAAGACTGGTCGGGAGAATCAGAAGTTATGGGTAGATAAGCTGAAGGATGCTCCGGCCTGGGGATATTTCTATTTAGGAGCGAAAGAGAATGTTACTTATGCACAAGGGGATGCAGCAGAGATGCGGGCGCATTTTATGAAAGAAGGTGATTTGAAAGAAATGCGTCGGTCGAATGAAAAACGTTATGCGGCGATAGCACAGAAGCTGGAAATGAATAGTGAGTTTCCCCAACATCTGATTGCGGCTTTCGATGGATTGTATACAATGGCTTATTTCGGTGAGGACCTACGACCTTATTGGAATAAGGACGGAGATAAAACGATAGAAAGGTTATATGAAGACGCGGAAAAAGTATATAAAGAAACAATGGCAAGGTGCTATGCTTTTGACAGGCAATTGATGGAAAATGCTTGCCGTGTCGGTGGTAAAGAGTACGCAGAACTGTGTGCTTCGGCATATCGTCAGGCCGTTTCGTCTTTCCAGATGTCTAAGAATTCGAGTGATGAGTTGCTCTATTTTACCACGTTGGTGGGTTCGCTGGATATTTATTATGCTGTTTCACCGCTATTTCTTTGTTACAATCCCGATCTGCTGAAAGCAATGTTGAATCCTTTCTTTTATTATAGTGAGAGTGGTAAATGGAATAAGCCTTTCCCGGCTCATGATTTGGGCGGTTATCCGTTTGTAAACGGACAAGCGAAAGGGGGAGATTTACCGGTTGAACATGCCGGAAATATGCTGATTATGGTGGCTGCTATGGCTAAAGCGGAAAAAGATGCATCTTACGCAAAGGCTCATTGGGAGACTCTCTCCAAATGGGCGGGTTATTTGATGGAGAACGGGGTTGATACCGGTAAACAGATTGATACTGACAGCTTTGCCGGCCGCTATTCTCATAATGCTAATTTGTCTGCCAAAGGAATTTTAGGTATTGCATCGTATGCTCTTCTGGCAAAAATGCTAGGTAAACAGGAAGATGCTGAAAAATATTTGGCAGCAGCAAAAAGAATGGCCGAGGAATGGGAGAAGCAGGCTTCTGATGGGGACCATTATCGTTTGGCTTTTGACCAGACGGATAGCTGGGGGCAAAAATATAACTTGATTTGGGATAAACTCCTTGACCTTCATGTTTTCCCGGATAGAGTAGTAGAATTGGAAACTGCTTTTTATAGGACTAAATTGAATACTTACGGTTGTCCGTTGCATAGTAAAACTGATTATGCGAAAGCTGATTGGACTATATGGACGGCTGCATTGCAAAATGACCGACTTATGTTTCGTGAGTTTATTCTTCCGCTTTACAATTATATGAATGAAAACAAATGGCGTGTACCAATGGCGGACACTTATAATGTTGTGAATCAGAAAACAAGAGTCACATCATGGGGAAGACCGGTAACGGGTGCCTATTTCATAAAATTATTAGAGGCGGTTATTGAATGATGTTGATTTAATGTGTATCTGTGCAAAAAAATAGTGTGGTTGCCCTGATTCTATACTTCGGATGTGCTTGATAAAGAAGAACCGATTGTAGCTATTGAAAAATTACTCTAGAGGAATATAAGAACGGATTTTTACATATGTAGATCAAATTCAAATTTGGAAATAATACTAATATATAACAGTTAATTAGATTTGTAAAATGAAGAAGACTATTGCTTTGATTTTTGTATCTTTATTTTTTCTATCTAGTTGTATAAATGATACAACAGGTAAAAAAGCTAACTTGCCAACCGAAAAATCCGTTATAGAAAATAGGAAAGCTTGCTTGGAAATTGTAAATAAGAAATATGATTTTGGAAAAATAAGCAAAAAAGAACATTCATATTTAGATGTTGAATTTGAGTTGAGGAATACGGGGAAAATTCCTTTAATAATATCAAAAGTTGACGTGTCTTGTGGGTGCTTGTCTGTCAATTACTCGAAAGAACCAATAAATCCTGGTAAAATAAGAAAACTGGCAGTACATATTGATACTAAAAATCAATATGGTATGTTTAATAAGGTCATTTTTATAAATTCCAATGCGGAGAATAACCTAGAGCTTATAAGGATAACAGGCGAAGTGGAAAAGTAAGCGACATTTAAGGTGCGGGGTCTAACTATATTGATACCAATGTGAAGTTAAATAACGAATTAATTGTTAGAGAGTAAATAAAGTAATATTTGCTAGAACCATTTGATGATATAATAAATAAACAAAAGTGAATATGAATCCTCCATGAATTAAGATAATTGCTAGAAACAGTGGATATTGGCTACCACTATGATATTGAAGTTGCATTATTGGTTGGAACATCCTAGGGTGAATATAAACTAATTTTATAGCTAAGTGCCAGATTGCACAAATAGGACGTGTACCAAGTATAATGTTAATAGAATGTCACTTAACATTTATTATAAGATAAATGTTTATTAGAAAAAATATTGTATAACGCTTCTTTTTGTAAGAAGCATAATGATTATTTATATATGAAAAAAATATATTTTATATTAATAGCACTATCGTATTTTACAGTTTCGTGCTCTAATATTGACGATGAGTTACGTTATAGCTGTAATGAAAAAATTGATAGTTGGGTGAAAGAGAACTTTACTGAGATTCAAAAAATGGGTTATACCGAAATTCTAGAATATGATATGGGTACCCAAAAAGCAATTTATAATGCGATGTCGTTAGAACAAAGATATAATCTTTGGATAACTAAATTGAATAATGTTCTAAAATTGGAATGGAATGAGAAAGAAGAAGAACATCTAAATAATTTGTTGATATTTATTGAGAATAATAAGATACTTTTTGATAATAAAAAGAACGATGATATAAATGACGAATTTGAGTTGTTCATGTACAAATGGAAAGAATATGCAAAAAATGAATTGGGCTGGGATCAAATGAGTCTTTATAGTATTTACTGTACTTTAATAACTCCTACTAAGAAATTAGAAAATGATACTGTTCGACTTTTTGTAGAAGAAGATTTACTATCTAGTAATATTCCACAAACAAGGTCTAAAACAGAATTAATAAAAAAGCATGATACAAGTGAGGTTTGCTATTGTTCAACTAGTTCTGATTATTGTGGTAATAATAATTCATCATCAACTGCAGGAAGTTATACATCTTATTGCTCTAGTGGTTGTAGATCTACAGGTGAACCAAAAGGTTGTGGTATATTATGGCAATATGAGTGTGATGGCGGTTGTGATATGTATTATACACCTGTTGGTAATTAGAATATACTTCAATTAAATTAATTATCATTAAATGGTTCTACAGATGATAAGCTTAAATTTTAATGACTAGATTTTGTTTTTATCTTAAATTGTATCTGCTATAATGAAATATGTGTACGTTTTTTTTGCATCAGTTGTTCTATCTGTTATTAATTGTTTCCTAGGATCTGGATATATATATATAGGCTCCCTACATGGATTTAAATTATCAATATTGAGTGCCTTAATCTTATATTTGGTTTTTACTTTTATTGTTCTTAAAAAAAGTAAGCAATCTAATATCTCTTGGTTATTACTTGTAATTTTACTTGGATGTCTAATATTGGATTTGCCTGTGCATATATTAGATTTTAAGAACACGCTTATGTCGTTACTTGATTTGCCGTGTCGTTGGTTGGCAATTATTGTGGCTTATTTTTGTTACCGTTGGCAAAATTATATGATACGGTTATTCTCTTTGGTAATTCTTTATTTGATATTTGCTTTTTGGTTAACTTTTGAAGGCTTTGACTTATGGGTGCATAAACTAAACTTTGGAACATTTACTGGGAAAGTAATTGAAGATGTGGCTGAAAATGATATAGTGTTTACGAATGAATTGGGGGAAAAGAAGAGTATAGATCAATTGCATGGTGAGTATATCGTTTTAGATTTCTGGTTTACTGGATGTAGAATATGTTTCGATACAATGCCCAATTTTCAAAAGTTATACAATTTGTCAAATAGTAATAAGGTCGGATTGTTTTCTGTTTGTTGCTATAATGAAAAACAAGGGGAGGACTATCTAACAGGCCGTAAGGTACTTTCTGAAAGAGGATATGATTATCCTGTGCTTTCAATAAATATTAAAGATCCTTTATTGCAGAATTTAGGTGTAAGTGCTATGCCAATGGTTTTAATCTTTAATTCTGAACGAAAACTGATTTTTAGAGGTTCTCTCGAATATGCAGAAGATTTTATGAAAGATTTTAAATGTAAGATTTGATATGAAGCATATCCTCAACAGGAACATTAAAGATATACTCTATACGGTAATCATGAGTGTTTTTATTGTATGTGTTATGTTTATTACCTTAGATATATTTCAAGACTCTGTAATATTAACTAAGTGGTATGCTTTTTTGATTGGTTCCTCCGTGTTTGGTATTTTAATGCTATGTTCAAGAACTGTTTTTTGTATATTTAGTGATAAAATCACACTGTGCTTGTTGATTTTTTTGTCATATCTGCTTATACGAAATATCAATTTATATTTAGGTATTAACTCACTTTATTCTCCATTAGTGTTCTTTGTTTTGTTTCTATGTTTCCGTAACTTGTCAACGAAACTGAATAATAGAATAGTTATCGTTATAGTAGTATTATGCTTTTTCCAATCTATATATGGCATACTTCAGTATTGTGAGGTTTTTAATAATTATAGCAGATTTAAGGTTGTGGGAAGCTATGATAATCCTAGTGGATTTGCAGCTTGTCTTTCAGCTAGCTTTCCTTATTGTTTTTCTTTCTTTAATACGAAGAAGCCAATACTTTTGTTTACGGGAGTTATAATCTCTATTTTAATAATAATAGCAATAATTCTATCCGGTTCTAGGTCTGGTATACTTTCAATAATTATAGTATCTATGCTTTATTGCGGATATAAGCGTTTTTTTTGTTGCAACAAATTGATAAAGCAAGTTTGGCTGTGTAGTGGTATGTTTGTTCTAATAGCTATTGGAATAATCTTGTTTGTAATAAAAAAAGATTCCGCAGTTGGTCGCATACTTATTTGGAGTAATACTCTTGAATTAATAAATGATAGACCGTTGTTTGGATATGGGCCTTGCGGTTTTACTGCCAATTATATGAGTGCACAAGCAGTCTATTTTGAAAACAATAGTGAAAGCATTTATTCTCAACTGGCAGATAATATTATAATGCCATTTAATGACTACTTATTTATTGCTGTAAAATATGGTATTGTAGGGTTGTTGATGTTTTTTGTTGTTGCGTATTATGTGTTTAAAGAAAGTGACAAATTAGAATTAGGCCATTTTTGCATAATTTCAATAGGAGTATTCGCTTGTTTTTCATATCCGTTAAGATATCCTTATGTACTTTTTTTATTGGCCTACTCAATTGCTATATCTTCAAAGAAAATCTGTATGCACAACTTAAATGTAATGGTAAAAAGGTTATTAACGGGTATTCTTATCATTGGAATGTATATGCTCTGCCTAGATATTCGTTTTGAAAGTAAATGGAATATCCTTGTTGAGATGTCTGTATTAGGAAAGACACGGACTTTAATTCCAGAGTATAATAAATTATATAAAACCTGGAATTATAATCCTTCATTTTTGTATAACTATGCAGCGGTTTTGAATAAAGCTTCTGATTTCCGTGCAAGTAACGCTGTTATAAAAGAATGTGTAAAATATGTAAATGATTATGATACTCAAATATTATTGGCTAATAACTATTATAATCTAAACGATTTGGATTTGGCGGAAAAGTATTATATGAATGCAAGTAATATGTGTCCAAATAGATTTATTCCCTTGTATGGATTGTTTCTTGTCAACCAAAAAAGAGGAGATCAGAAAAAATGTTATGAATTAGCTAGCTTAATATTAAATAAACCTATTAAAACAATGTCAAGTACGATAAAAAATATAAAGAGAGAGGTTTATGTATTTAACAAATCTAAGAAAGCTATTAATAGATTAGACGAACGTAATGAAGAAAATTAGTTTTTTTTTGATACTCTCAAAAATCGTGCTAGGTCTTACATTTCTTTTTTCAGGATTTGTAAAGTCTGTAGATGTTTATGGAACAACATTTAAAATTGTCGATTATTTCCATGCATTTCATTTAGATATTTTCCAACCATTATCAAAACTACTGGCTTTTGGTATTGTCGGTTTAGAGTTTTTGCTAGGTATCTTAATTATAATAGGTATTTATGCTAAAGTTGTATCAAAATTAGTAATATCAATAGTCTTTTTTATGATGTTACTCACTTTGTATATAGCTTTATTCAACAATGTTGAAGATTGTGGATGTTTTGGAGATGTATTAATTCTCTCAAATTGGGTTACATTTTTTAAAAATGTAGTATTGCTGATATTTGCATTCATGTTTGTGATTTACCACCGTTTGGTGACTCCATTATTTTCAATAAAAATAAGAAAGTACGTTTTAAGGTATAGTTTTATATATATTAGCGGAATTCTTTTATATAACTATATATATGAGCCATTATTTGATTTTCGCCCTTATCATGTTGGCGCAAAGCTTATGCCTTTTGACTCAATTAATAAGAAAAACAAAGATCAAGTATCTTTGATTTATAGAAAGGATGGTGAGGAAAAAGTTTTCACTCCTGAAACAGCTCCTTGGCAAAATGGTGAGTGGACATATGTTGAAACCCGTATCAATTCTTTAAACATAGAAAATACGAAATCAATTGCAGACTTTTCAATTCAAAATATTAGATTTAACAAAGAAAATAAACCAACAATAATTGATATAACTGATAAGGTTTTATTGGATTCTGAATACTCTTTCTTTTTGCTGATACCAGATTTATCAATATTGTCAGACATTCAGTATGATACAATAAATAAAATTGCATTGTATGCAGGGAACAATAAATACAAAGTTTACTGTCTGACAGCTTCTACTAAAAATGAGATATTACAATTTAAAGAGCATCTAAATCCAGAAATAATGATATGCTTAGCTGACAATAGATTAATTAATACTATTGTGCGTGCATCCCCAGGATTAATGATTATGAAAAAAGGGCTTATAGTAGCTAAATGGTCTAGATGGTCCTTCCCTTTTGATTTGCATCTGGGATGTAATATAAACGAACTAATAACTTCATCCCCATCATCAAAGAGAATTGGCCCTATTATATTAGCTGTATTGTTACTGCTTCTACCTATGATAGTTTTTAAAATTAAAGATAAAAGAATAAATAATCAATTTACGAAATGAAAAGAAATATTATTTACTTGCTGGCTTTGCTTTTTGCAGCCTGCACAAGCGTGAAGTAGTCGGACGAAACCATCAAAAACGATCTTCGCGCGCCCGCTGCCCCATTGCTCACATTACATCCACATGTGACATTATGGTCCGCCGCTGACAAACTCAACGAAAAGAATATATCTTTCGCTAGTGGTAAAGAACTCCCCTTTATTGGTTTCTTGCGAGTAGATGGGGTTTTATATTGTTTCATGGGTAGTGAGAAACTTTCTATGCAGGCTATTGCTCATTCGGTTAATTATATCTCTTATCAGGCCAAAGCTCTTGACGGCAAAAAACATGATGGGGCTATTTATTTTGAGGTGGATTCTTCTTCCGCTTTACAATTATATGAATGAAAACAAATGGTGTGTACCAATGGCAGACACTTATAATGTTGTGAATCAGAAAACAAGAGTCACATCATGGGGAAGACCGG
>OGOR01000902.1_pt1 | contig 19871 bp, 16 predicted proteins | sample 1552771 | NCBI WGS metagenome assembly OGOR01 (sample SAMEA2580124, study PRJEB22360) | human gut metagenome | biome: human gut; feature: human-associated habitat; material: faeces | place: Denmark | collected 2008/2010
AGTGATTCATTTTGATATCGATCCTGCGGAAGTTAATAAGAATGTAAAGGTAGATGTAGCTGTATTGGGAGATTGCAAGGAAACACTGGCTTCTGTGACGAAACTTCTGAAAAAGAACACTCATACCGAATGGATTGATAGCTTCAAAGAATATGAGAAAGTAGAGGAGGAAAAAGTAATCCGTCCCGAACTTCATCCTGCAACAAACTCTTTGAGTATGGGGGAAGTGGTACGTGCGGTAAGTGACGCTACTCACCATGAAGCTGTTTTGGTCACAGATGTAGGTCAAAATCAGATGATATCTGCACGCTACTTTAAATATACGAAAGAACGTAGTATCATTACTTCCGGAGGACTTGGAACAATGGGCTTCGGTCTTCCCGCAGCTATCGGGGCAACTTTCGGAGCACCGGAACGTACCGTATGCGTATTTATGGGAGATGGCGGACTGCAAATGAATATTCAGGAACTGGGTACGATTATGGAGCAGAAAGCTCCGGTGAAGATTATCTGTCTGAACAATAATTACCTCGGAAACGTACGTCAGTGGCAAGCTATGTTTTTCAACCGTCGCTATTCGTTTACCCCGATGTTGAATCCGGATTATATGAAAGTGGCCTCGGCTTATGATATTCCTTCCAAGCGTGTTTTCACTCGTGAAGAACTGAAGGAAGCTATTGCTGAAATGCTGGCAACGGACGGTCCGTTCCTGCTCGAAGCCTGCGTGGTGGAAGAAGGCAATGTTTTACCGATGACTCCTCCGGGCGGTTCGGTAAACCAGATGTTGCTGGAGTGCTAGGAGAGGTTGAGAGTTGAGAATGGAAGATTGAAAGTTCGCAATTTAAATTTAGGATTATGAGTGATAAGACATTATATACGATAATAGTTCATTCCGAAAATATAGCCGGTTTGCTGAATCAGGTAACTGCTGTATTTACCCGTCGGCAAATAAATATTGAGAGTCTGAATGTATCTGCTTCTTCTATTAAAGGTGTACATAAGTATACGATAACAGCCTGGACTGATAAGGACACCATTGAGAAGGTAGTGAAACAGATCGAAAAGAAGATCGACGTGATTCAGGCACATTATTTCACAGAGGATGAGATTTATTTCCACGAGATTGCATTATATAAGGTGTCTACTCCTGCTTTTCAGGAGAATCCGGAAGCATCCAAGCTCATCCGTAGATACAATGCCCGTGTAGTGGAAGTCAATCCGGTATTTTCTATTGTCGAGAAAAATGGAATGAGCGAAGATATAACTTCGCTCTATGGTGAACTGAAGGCTTTGAATTGTGTTTTGCAGTTTGTTCGTTCGGGACGTGTAGCGATTACTACCAGTTGCTTTGAACGGGTGAACGAGTTTCTCGATGGGCGGGAAGCTATGTATAACCAAAGTAAAAACCAATAAGAATAATGAGTGAAGAAAATAGAATAGGAACTTATCAGTTTGTGGCAGAACCGTTTCATGTAGACTTCAACGGACGTCTGACCATGGGTGTACTGGGAAATCATCTGCTGAATTGTGCAGGTTTTCACGCCAATGACCGTGGCTTTGGTATTGCAACGCTGAATGAGGATAATTACACATGGGTGCTTTCACGTCTGGCCATTGAGCTGGATGAAATGCCTTATCAGTATGAGAATTTCTCTGTTCAGACGTGGGTGGAAAATGTCTACCGCCTGTTTACGGACCGTAATTTTGCTATCATTGATAAGGATGGGAAGAAGATTGGTTACGCACGTTCCGTATGGGCAATGATTAATCTTAATACCCGCAAGCCTGCCGACTTGTTGACTTTGCATGGGGGAAGTATCGTAAACTATGTCTGTGATGAGCCTTGTCCGATTGAAAAGCCTTCACGCATCAAAGTGACAAGCGATCAGCCGATAGCTGCTCTGACGGCAAAATACAGTGATATAGATATCAATGGTCATGTGAACAGCATCCGTTACATCGAGCATATCCTTGATTTGTTTCCGATTGAACTGTATAAGACCAAACGTATCCGTCGTTTTGAAATGGCATATGTGGCCGAAAGTTATTTTGGCGATGAACTCTCTTTCTTCTGCGATGAAGTGAGCGCAAACGAGTTTCACGTAGAAGTGAAGAAGAATGGTAACGAAGTTGTTTGCCGCTCGAAAGTGATATTTGAATAAATGTGAGAATATAAAATCAATTAATAACGGATGGCGTAAGTCATCAAAAACTAAAAACAAAAAGAAAATGGCACAGTTGAATTTTGGAGGTACTACTGAAACTGTAGTAATCCGTGACGAATTTCCATTGGAAAAAGCTCGTGAAGTATTGAAAAATGAAACAATCGCTGTAATCGGTTATGGCGTACAGGGTCCTGGACAGGCACTGAACTTGCGTGATAACGGTTTCAATGTAATCGTTGGTCAACGTGAAGGAAAAACATACGATAAAGCAGTTGCAGACGGATGGGTGCCGGGTGAAACTTTATTCGGCATCGAAGAAGCTTGCGAGAAAGGTACTATTGTAATGTGTCTGTTGTCTGACGCAGCAGTAATGTCAGTATGGCCTACTATCAAGCCTTACCTGACTGCCGGAAAAGCTCTTTATTTCTCACACGGCTTTGCTATCACTTGGAACGACCGTACAGGCGTAGTTCCTCCTGCTGATATCGACGTCATCATGGTTGCTCCTAAAGGTTCAGGTACATCTTTGCGTACTATGTTCCTCGAAGGACGTGGCTTGAACTCTTCTTATGCTATCTATCAGGATGCTACAGGCAAGGCTTACGAAAGAACCATCGCACTAGGTATCGGTATCGGTTCCGGTTATCTGTTCGAAACAACTTTCCAACGTGAAGCTACTTCTGACTTGACAGGTGAACGTGGTTCATTGATGGGTGCTATCCAAGGTTTGTTGCTGGCACAGTACGAAGTATTGCGTGAAAACGGTCATACTCCTTCTGAAGCATTCAATGAAACAGTGGAAGAACTGACACAGTCATTGATGCCGTTGTTTGCAAAGAACGGTATGGACTGGATGTACGCTAACTGCTCTACTACTGCTCAACGTGGTGCTCTCGATTGGATGGGCCCATTCCACGATGCTATCAAACCGGTAGTTGAAAAGTTGTATAACAGTGTGAAGACTGGTAACGAAGCACAGATTTCTATCGACAGTAATTCACAGCCTGATTATCGTGAAAAATTGAACGAAGAGCTCCGTCAATTGCGTGAAAGCGAAATGTGGCAGACGGCTGTTACTGTTCGTAAACTTCGTCCGGAGAATAATTAATTAGACTAGATTATACAAGTTTTAAAAGAAGGAGAGGGCTTTTTTGCTTTCTCCTTTTTTTATTAATAAGGTATTTAGAAATGGGTAGGTGAAGCTTGCAGAAACTTTTTTTTGAAAAATATATCAATAATGTGACTAAAATATGCAAGTTTATGTTTATATTTGTACCATCAAATAAAATAAACGAAAAGTATGAGGAAATTTAACTTACCCCAAAGAATGATCAGCTTAGCTAAATTAGCTTGTGCTATTAGTGTTGTTTCTGTAGCTTTCTCAAGCTGTTTACAGAAAGATGTATATGATCCTGCGAATTCAGGAGATAAAGAAGAGGAAGTTACTTTAGATAACTATTTCGACTTTGCCACTACTAAGAATATTCAATTGAATATTGATTATGGAAAGGAATGTCCCCAAGCATATTTTGAGGTTTATGCTGAAAATCCGCTTTCTTATGTGGCAGAAGGCGGTCAGATTATAAAGAAAGCAGGGGTGTCACATATTGCAACCGGATTTACAGATGCACAAGGATGTTATATCAAGCCGGCTTCTTTCCCGACAGCAGTTTCAGAAGTTTATATTTATTCTCCGGATTTTGGTGTTCCGACTTTAGCCAAAACAGCAGTTGTCGGTTCGGACGTCAGTGCTAAAATTACCTTTGAAAATGCTCTTGATGTAACTGCCATGGAGTCTTCGACGAGAAGTACGCAAACAAGGGCTTCAGTACAATTTATTACAGATGTAATCCCAAATGTATTAGGAACCTGGAATGCAACAACAGGTAGACCTGACTATTTGGATCTTACCAAGGTAATCGACATAGATGCAACGCTTAAGAGCTATATAACAGGATATTTCCCGGAAGGAAAAAATAATGTAGGACCTTTAGTTACTGATAATGCTGATATTCTGATAAAAGAAGATGCCAATGTTGTTATCAACTATTTTGGAGGAAATACAGGTGCGCAAAGTGTGTTTGCTTATTATTGTTATTCGGAAAATGCTAGTGTTGATGAAATGAAGAAAGCTACAAAACACGCATGTGTCATTTTCCCTAATGCACATAAAAGTGGTTTGGATGCTTATAGTGGGGTTGCAGTGAATTTGAAATTTATAAATGAGGCTGGTAGCTTTCCAGATAAAGAACCGGAACGTATCCCGGCAGGTACGAAGATTGGTTTCTTGATTTGGAATGATGGATGGAGAAATGTTAGGGCTGATGGAAAAATGTTCTATTCGACCAAATCTTTGAATAGTGACAACATTTCTCACACTGCAATTTTTGCAGCAAAAAATAAAGCAGGTGACAGAGTTAATGTAATTACGATGGAAGACTGGAAAAGTGGAGAAAATGACTATAATGATGTTGCTTTCGTCATCTCTTCTAATCCTATTGCTGCTATTGAAGTACCAGAGGTTCCAAATCCGGGTGATCGGGAAGGGACAGAAAAGTATTCTGGAGTGCTTGGTTTTGAAGATAACTGGCCGGAACAAGGAGATTATGACTTGAATGATGTAGTCATGAAATATCAGTCAAGCGTTGATTATAATATAGATAATAAGGTTCTTAATATTATTGATAAATTCACATTATCTTGGACAGGAGCTAACTATAAGAATTCATTTGCTTATGAAGTACCTTTCGATTTGAGTAAAGCCTCTAAAGTTACGGTTAATGGTAGTGAAACTTCTTCCTATTCAGGTAATGTGATAACATTATTCAAGGATGCTAAAGCTGAATTGGGAGTATCCAATGTGAATGCGGAGGATATGATTAATCAGAATATTCAAGAGAAGACATATACGGTATCCATACAATTTAATAACCCTGCTCTTGATAAATCAGTAGTGGTAGCTCCTTATAACCCCTTTATAAAGGTTTTCAACTCTGCCACAGAAGTCCATCTGACAGATCATAGGCCGACCACTGATGCGAATAATCGTTTCCCTTCCGGAGCTGATATTTCTCGTGGTGATGTAGATGGTACCTATTTCATTTGCAAAGATGGTTTTCCGTTTGCAATTCATGTAGATGCTCGTTTGGACGCTTCTATTTTGAATTTAGATCTTAAAAAGGAGAAACAGCGCATTGACAAAACATATCCTAAATTTGCAGAATGGGCAAAAACGCGTGATCCGCAAATAAAATGGTGGAAATAGTTGGAGCGCATTGGAATAATCGACTATCTTTGAGGATGAAAAATTAAGAATAGTAAAATATTGTTTGTTTTGTTTGTGTTAAATGAAGTTTGGTTTCGTGAGAAAGTGGATTTTGTCAAGAGGAGGATTATTTTTAATCCTCCTTTTTAATGAATAACATCAATCTTTTATAGAAAGGATGCTTGGTAAGGGTGGAGGCATCTCCTAATATAACAAGTTTCATTCGTGCCCGTGTAATCGCTACATTCATTCTTCGCAAGTCATTTAGAAATCCGATTTGTCCGTCTTCATTGGCACGTACGAGACTGATGAAAATAACGTCTCGCTCCTGTCCCTGAAAGCCGTCTACCGTATTCACGGTGATGAGACTGCGGAAAGGACGTAAAAAGCTGCTCCCTTTTATTTTTCCTCTCAAATATTGCACTTGTGCCTTGTATGGCGAAATCAGACCGAAATCAATTCTTTCATCCAATATCCGTTCTTTGCCGATACGTTCGATGTAAGTTTCCAGTTCTTGCAGTAGTAGGTTGGCTTCCTGCTTATTGATGCGTCCGAAGCTTTCGCCTACAAAATCTTCGTGAAAGTCCATCTCTGAAGTATCGATCCAGTTCATGGGAGTGTCGAAATCAAGAATCCCCCGATAGCGTACTTCCGGAGCAGCCTCCAGTTCTCCATGATAGAACCAGTCGGAGGGAAACTGCATGATGGCTTCATGCATTCTGTACTGTACTTTTAATAGAGAGACCGCAGAAGGCTTTTGTTGAACCACTTTTTCCATTAACGTATGATCCAATCCTCCACGGGAAGCTTCTATACATTTGATAGTTGGCGGAAGCTGACAATGATCTCCTGCAAGGATGACCCGGTCTGCTTTGCGGATAGCGATCCAGCAGGCTGCTTCGAGGGCTTGTGCAGCTTCGTCGATGAATAAAGTCGGAAAACGACGTCCGTTGAGCAGGCGGTGGTTGCTGCTGACCAGGGTAGAAGCAATTACGCGGGCATTGTCGAAAAGATCGGCATTGATTTGTATTTCCAACTCCGTAGCGCGGTCGCGGAGACGGCTCATGCGATTACGCATTCCTTCCCGTTCAGAATAACTACCCCGGCGCATCCGGCTTCCCATTTCGCGGATAGATTTGCGGATTCCCCAAAGTTCCGGATAGGCCGGATGGCTTTCAAACCGGCGTTCGTAGGTAGATGAAAGCATTTTGTCGTTGACTCGGGTCGGATTTCCAATGCGGAGCACGGGTACTCCCCGGTCTACCAGTTTCTCACAAATCCAGTCGACAGCCGTGTTGCTTTGCGCACAGACAAGCACTTGTGGTTCCCGGTGTAATGTTTCGTAAATCGCTTCGACAAGAGTCGTTGTCTTTCCGGTTCCCGGAGGACCGTGAACAATAGATACATCACGCGTACATAGCACCTTGTTGACTGCTGTTTCCTGTGTACTGTTCAGCCATGGAAAGCGGACAGGATATAATTCGCGGAATCCCGGCTTTTGGGTACCCAACAAAATGTCGCGCAGTTCCGCCAGGCGGTTGTCTTTGGCGCGTATCGTGTCTTCCAGTGCCTCGAACATGGCCCGGTACGATGTTTCGTCAAAATAAAGTTGTACCCCCAGTATACCGTCAGTTTGCAGTTCCGCTAAAGCTCCCGCTCCGGGGAGTACAACGACCATTCGTTCTTCGTCGGCAAAGCTGACGGTAGCGATGAAATCCATATACTTCACTTTTCCTTCGAATGACTGGTGGAAAAAGCAAACAGGACGGCCGAACTCAAAGGAATGCTCTATTTCTTTATTTTCGGTCCGTGTAATATCTATTACAAGCTGATTCAGCGAATTGTAGTAACTTCGGCCAAGAGAGACAGGATACCAGCAGAGACCACGTTTCACTTTACGGGCAACGCCCATTGTTTCGGTCTGCCGCTTAAATTCTTCCTTCTCATATTCGTACTCCATCCGCAGGAGGAGTTGCTGTTGCTGAAGGTCTATAATTGGACTTTTCGGATTATTACTCATTAGTAACTGGTTATATATTTACGATTAGACGGTGTACGATGTATGACTGAAATTAGTATTGTAAAATAGCTGTGCATATATATGATTTCGTACTTGACTGGGCGCAAAGGTAACAAATCTTCGTTCCGGGTAGAAAAAATATTTCATTTTGTTAAACATTACTTGAACGCCGTTCGTTATTTTTATAGATAGACTCCAAAAAGATAAAGCAATATGGTATATGATGTGACTATGTTAGAAGCTTTCTACACTGCTTATAAAGGAAAGGTAGAACACGTACGGGCTATATTGAAACGCCCTTTGACGTTGGCCGAGAAGATTTTGTATGCTCATCTGTATGATGTAGCCGATTTGAAAGATTACAAACGGGGGGAGGATTATGTGAATTTCCGTCCCGACCGTGTGGCTATGCAGGATGCAACTGCGCAGATGGCTTTGCTTCAATTTATGAATGCAGGTAAGGATCAGGTGGCTGTGCCTTCGACAGTGCATTGCGATCACTTGATACAGGCGTATAAAGGTGCAAAGGCGGATATTGCTACGGCAAGATTGACTAATGAAGAAGTATACGATTTCCTCCGCGATGTATCCTCCCGTTATGGCATTGGCTTCTGGAAACCGGGAGCAGGAATTATCCATCAGGTAGTGCTCGAAAACTATGCTTTCCCCGGCGGTATGATGGTGGGAACAGACTCTCATACGCCTAATGCAGGCGGACTGGGCATGGTGGCTATCGGTGTTGGTGGTGCGGATGCCGTGGATGTGATGACAGGAATGGAATGGGAGCTGAAAATGCCGAAGATTATCGGTGTCCGTCTGACCGGAAAGCTAAGTGGGTGGACCTCTCCGAAAGACGTGATCCTGAAACTGGCAGGCATCCTTACCGTAAAAGGAGGAACGAATGCTATTATCGAATATTTTGGTCCCGGAACCGAATCCCTTTCTGCTACCGGGAAAGCTACCATTTGCAATATGGGTGCTGAAGTAGGAGCTACTACCTCTTTATTCCCGTTTGACGGACGCATGGCTACTTATTTGAGAGCTACCGGAAGAGATTGTGTAGTCGATTGGGCTGAATCTGTTGATGCAGACCTTCGTGCAGATGACATAGTGACCGATGAACCATCCAAATATTACGACCGTGTAATTGAAATTGACTTGTCGGAACTCGAACCTTATATAAACGGACCGTTTACACCGGATGCTGCTACTCCTATCTCTGAATTTGCAGAAAAAGTGTTATTGAACGGCTATCCCCGTAAAATGGAGGTGGGCTTGATAGGTTCATGTACCAATTCTTCTTATCAGGATTTGAGCCGTGCAGCTTCTCTGGCAAAGCAGGTGACAGAAAAGAATTTGAGCGTCGCTGCTCCGCTGATTGTTAATCCGGGTTCGGAGCAAATCCGGGCTACTGCCGAAAGAGACGGTATGATTGAAGCTTTTGAACGGCTGGGAGCCACGATTATGGCAAATGCTTGTGGACCTTGTATCGGTCAATGGAAACGTGAGACGGACGATCCGACACGGAAAAACTCAATCGTCACCTCTTTCAACCGTAATTTTGCCAAACGTGCTGACGGTAATCCGAATACCTATGCGTTTGTAGCTTCTCCGGAACTAACGATGGCGTTAACGATTGCCGGTGATCTTTGCTTCAATCCGTTGAAAGACAGATTGGTGAATCATGACGGAGAAAAAGTGAAACTCTCCGAGCCTGTAGGAGATGAACTCCCTTTGAAAGGTTTTGAACAGGGAAATGAGGGATATATCGCCCCACATGGAGCAAAAACGGAAATCAAGGTAAAACCGGATTCTCAACGTCTCCAGCTTCTGACCCCTTTCCCGGCATGGGACGGACAGGATCTGCTGAACATGCCTTTATTGATTAAAGCACAGGGCAAATGTACTACCGACCATATCTCTATGGCAGGTCCGTGGCTCCGCTTCCGAGGACATTTGGAGAATATTTCCGACAATATGCTGATGGGAGCTGTCAATGCTTTCAATGGTGAAACGAACCGTGTTTGGAATCGTTCGACAAATACTTATGGAACAGTTTCCGGTACGGCAAAGATGTATAAATCCGAAGGTATTCCGTCTATTGTTGTTGCCGAAGAGAATTATGGAGAAGGTTCCAGCCGTGAACATGCAGCCATGGAACCACGCTTCCTCAATGTACGTGTCATTTTGGCTAAGAGTTTTGCCCGTATCCACGAAACGAACCTGAAAAAACAAGGAATGCTTGCTCTTACTTTTGTAGATAAAGCAGACTATGATAAAATTCGGGAACACGATCTTCTGTCCGTATCAGGCTTAGTCCATTTCGCACCGGGGCGCAATCTGACGATTATTCTTCATCACGAAGACGGAACGAAAGAAAGTTTTGAAGTGCAACATACCTATAATGAACAGCAGATAGCCTGGTTCCGTGCCGGTTCTGCCTTAAATGCAAGATAAAAAATGAACAAAATAACTATGCAAGCAGATGGTACGTTGTTGGTGCCCGATGTGCCTACAGTACCTTATATTACCGGCGATGGAGTAGGAGCCGAAGTAACTCCTGCCATGCAAGCCGTAGTGGACGCAGCTATCCGGAAAGCCTATGGTGGCAAACGTCGTATCGAATGGAAAGAAGTGTTGGCGGGAGAACGTGCCTTCAATGCGACTGGTTCCTGGTTGCCGGATGAAACGATGGAAACCTTTCAGGAATACCTGGTAGGAATCAAGGGTCCGTTGACTACTCCTGTCGGAGGTGGAATCCGTTCGTTGAACGTAGCATTGCGTCAGACACTTGATTTATACGTCTGTCTTCGTCCGGTTCGTTGGTATCAGGGAGTACAGTCGCCTGTCAAATCACCGGAGAAAGTGAATATGTGCGTGTTCCGTGAAAATACGGAAGATATTTATGCGGGTATCGAATGGGAAGCCGGAACTCCGGAAGCTGAAAAGTTCTATCAATTCCTGAAAGACGAAATGGGGGTGACAAAAGTCCGTTTCCCGGAGACCTCTTCTTTCGGTGTGAAACCTGTATCACGTGAGGGCACGGAGCGTCTTGTACGTGCTGCCTGCCAGTATGCGCTCGACCATCATTTGCCTTCCGTAACGCTGGTGCATAAAGGGAATATTATGAAGTTTACCGAAGGTGGTTTCAAAAAATGGGGCTACGAACTGGCGCAACGTGAATTTGGCGATGCTTTGGCAGATGGCAGACTGGTGATAAAAGATTGCATTGCGGATGCTTTCTTGCAAAATACACTCCTGATTCCCGAAGAATATTCCGTGATAGCCACCTTAAACCTCAACGGAGACTACGTTTCCGACCAACTGGCGGCCATGGTAGGCGGTATCGGCATCGCTCCGGGAGCAAATATCAACTACCAGACAGGCCATGCCATCTTTGAAGCGACTCATGGAACAGCCCCCAATATTGCGGGAAAAGATGTGGTGAACCCTTGTTCTATTATCCTTTCGGCAGTAATGATGCTCGAATATTTTGACTGGAAAGAAGCGGCTGCTCTGATAGAGAAAGCCTTGGAACAAAGCTTCCTGGACGCTCGCGCTACACACGATTTAGCCCGTTTTATGCCGAATGGAACCTCCCTCTCTACTTCCGCTTTCACTCGTGAGATCGTGGAAAGAATTGAAAAACAAAAGTAACGAATAAAAAACGAAGAAAGATGAAAAAAGAGTACTTGATTTACAAGCTTTCCGAGGAAATGAAGGAAGCTACCCGGATTGATACAGAATTGTTCTCCAAGTTTGATGTGAAGCGTGGATTGCGTAATGAAGACGGCACAGGTGTATTGGTAGGTTTAACCAGAATCGGTAATGTAGTAGGCTATGAACGTGTTCCGGGCGGTGGACTGAAGCCCATACCGGGAAAACTGTTCTATCGCGGTTATGATGTGGAAGATATTTCTCATGCCATTATCAAAGAGAAACGCTTTGGTTTTGAAGAAGTGGCTTACCTGCTGCTTTCCGGACGTCTGCCGGATAAAGAAGAACTGCTTTCTTTCCGTGAGTTGATTAACGACAATATGCCGTTGGAACAGAAAACGAAAATGAACATCATCGAGTTGGAAGGAAACAACATCATGAATATTCTTTCACGCAGTGTACTCGAAATGTATCGTTTTGACGCAAATGCGGATGATACTTCCCGGGATAACCTGATGCGTCAGAGTATTGAACTGATTTCGAAATTCCCCACTATCATCGCTTATGCTTATAATATGCTTCGTCATGCTACTTTCGGACGTTCTCTGCATATCCGCCATCCGCAGGAAAAGCTCTCTATTGCCGAGAATTTCCTGTATATGCTGAAAAAAGACTATACCGAACTGGATGCACGCACCCTCGATTTGTTGCTGATTCTTCAGGCAGAGCATGGTGGTGGTAATAATTCCACTTTCACCGTTCGTGTTACTTCTTCTACCGGAACAGATACTTATTCGGCCATCGCCGCAGGTATCGGTTCGCTGAAAGGCCCGCTTCATGGAGGTGCCAATATTCAGGTTGCCGACATGTTCCACCATCTGAAAGAGAATATCAAGGACTGGACAAGTGTCGATGAAATAGACACTTACTTCACCCGAATGTTGAACAAAGAAGTGTATAACAAGACCGGACTGATCTATGGTATAGGACATGCCGTTTATACCATTTCCGACCCTCGTGCTCTTCTATTGAAAGAACTGGCTCGCGACCTTGCCCGTGAAAAAGGCAGAGAAAGCGAATTTGCTTTCCTCGAACTGTTGGAAGAACGTGCCATCGCTACTTTCGGACGGGTTAAAAACAACGGAAAGACAGTGTCCAGCAATATCGACTTCTATTCGGGCTTCGTGTATGAAATGATCGGTTTGCCGCAGGAAATCTTCACCCCATTGTTTGCCATGGCACGTATCGTAGGCTGGTGTGCACACCGCAATGAAGAATTGACCTTCGACGGTAAACGGATTATCCGCCCGGCTTATAAAAATGTACTTGATGATTTGGCTTATATCCCAATTAAGAAACGCTGATAAGAACAAATCCTTTTATTGAATAGATAAGTAATCCCGGATGTGTGCCCGATCATTTCAGAAGCGCATCCGGGAAATTTTACATTTTCTCCTTTTTTATGTTCGTAAAAGAATGTACTTCAGATTCTTTCTATTTTTTGTATCGTCGTTTATCTCATTTTTGTTATTTTTGCGTGTTACAAAATAGATCGATATGAGTATAGATGCTTTTAATCTGTTTCTGGGTGTGATGAGCCTGATTGCTTTGCTTGTTTTTATCTCCCTTTACTTTGTGAAAGCCGGATATGGTATTTTCCGCACGGCATCGTGGGGTGTAGCTATCTCCAATAAACTAGCCTGGATATTGATGGAAGCTCCGGTTTTCGTGGTGATGTGCGTGATGTGGATATATTCCGAACGTAGGTTCGAGCCGGTGATCTTCACTTTCTTCCTCTTCTTTCAAATCCACTATTTTCAGCGTGCTTTCATTTTCCCACTGTTGCTGACTGGGAAAAGTAAGATGCCGCTGGCAATCATGTCGATGGGAATTCTTTTTAATCTGCTGAATGGCTATATGCAAGGAAAATGGATCTTTTATCTTGCTCCCGAAACGATGTATCAATCCGGTTGGTTCACTTCGCCGTGGTTTATTATAGGCACACTGCTCTTTTTCACAGGTATGTTGTTGAACTGGCATTCGGATTATATCATCCGCCATTTGCGCAAACCGGGAGATACCCGGCATTATCTGCCTCAAAAAGGGATGTACCGTTATGTCACTTCCGCCAACTATTTCGGTGAGATAGTAGAATGGGCAGGTTGGGCGATACTCACTTGTTCACTTTCCGGCCTGGTCTTCCTTTGGTGGACGATTGCTAACCTTGTTCCCCGTGCCAACGCTATTTGGTGCCGTTATCGCGAAGAATTCGGAGACGCAGTGGGAGAACGGAAACGAGTGTTCCCTTTCCTTTATTAGGGACGCTCTTCATCACGATTTACATATGACTTAAATAAAATATCAACTACTATGGAATCTAAACTTTTTAGCCCGGTCACCTTTGGCCCTTTGACGCTGCGGAATCGAACGATTCGTTCGGCAGCTTTTGAGAGCATGTGTCCGGAGAATACTCCCACGCAGATGTTGCTGGATTACCATCGGTCGGTAGCTGCGGGGGGAGTGGGTATGACAACAGTGGCTTATGCTGCCGTGACACAAAGCGGACTTTCTTTCGACCGTCAGTTGTGGTTGCGCCCGTCCATTATTCCCCGTTTACATGAACTGACAAAAGCTGTGCACGATGAAGGTGCCGCAGTAGGTATACAAATCGGGCATTGTGGAAATATGTCCCATAGAAATATTTGTGGTGTCACTCCTATATCCGCATCTTCGGGTTTCAATCTCTATTCTCCTACGTTTGTGCGTGGAATGGAAAAAAAGGAGTTGCCGGAAATGGCGCAAGCGTATGGAAATGCAGTCAATCTGGCGCGGAAAGCCGGGTTTGACGCCGTTGAAGTACATGCGGGACACGGTTATTTGATAAGTCAATTCTTGTCTCCCTACACCAATCACCGGAAAGATGAATATGGCGGTTCGCTCGAAAACCGGATGCGTTTTATGGATATGGTGATGGAAGAAGTGATGAAAGCGGCGGGCAATGATATGGCAGTTTTCGTAAAAATGAATATGCGCGACGGCTTCAAAGGAGGAATGGAGATAGACGAATCCATACAAGTGGCCAAACGTCTGTTGGAACTTGGCGCTCATGGATTGGTGTTGAGTGGTGGTTTTGTCAGTAAAGCGCCGATGTATGTAATGAGAGGTGCCATGCCGATTCGTTCGATGTCTTACTATATGAATTGTTGGTGGCTGAAATACGGAGTCCGTATGTTTGGCAAATGGATGATCCCCTCTGTACCCTTCAAAGAGGCCTATTTCCTTGAAGATGCACTGAAGTTCCGTGCGGCTCTTCCGGATGCGCCGTTGATTTATGTCGGTGGTCTTGTTTCCCGTCAGAAAATAGATGAAGTGCTCGATTCCGGTTTTGATGCCGTGCAGATGGCGAGAGCGTTACTCAACGAACCGGGATTCGTGAACCGGATGAAACAGGAGGAACAAGCACGCTGCAACTGTGGACACAGTAATTATTGCATAGGACGTATGTATACGATAGAAATGGCTTGTCATCAACATTTGAAAGAACAATTACCTTCCTCTTTACAAAAGGAGATTGATAAACTGGAGAAAAAATGAGTGAAATGAAATGGGCAATCATCACCGGTGCGGACGGAGGAATGGGGACAGAAATAACACGTGCCGTAGCCAAAGCCGGTTATCGAATCATTATGGCTTGTTATCACCCGAAGAAAGCGGAGATTGTTCGTGAACGTTTGAGCAAGGAAACCGGAAACCCGAATTTGGAAGTAATAGCTATCGATTTATCTTCTATGCAATCCGTAGTTGCTTTTGCCAGTCAGATCTTAGAAAGGAATCTTCCCATCTCTTTGTTGATGAATAATGCCGGAACGATGGAGACAGGTTTTCATACTACTTCCGAAGGATTCGAACGAACGGTAAGTGTGAACTACATGGGACCTTATCTGCTTACCCGGAAATTAATTCCGCTGATGGTGCGTGGAGCGCGTATCGTAAATATGGTTTCCTGTACATACGCAATCGGCAGGCTCGACTTCCCTGATTTTCTTCACAGGGGGAAAACGGGAACGTTTTGGCGCATTCCTGTCTACAGTAACACGAAGTTGGCTTTATTGTTGTTTACTTTCGAACTTTCCGAGCAACTTCGAGAGAAGGGGATTACCGTCAATGCTGCCGATCCGGGAATTGTTTCTACTGATATCATCACTATGCACAAGTGGTTCGATCCGTTGACGGATATTTTTTTCCGTCCTTTTATCCGTAAACCGAAGAAGGGGGCTTCTACGGCAATCGGTTTACTGTTGGACGAAAAGGAAACAGGAGTGACAGGACAATTATACGTCAATAACCACCGGAAAAAATTATCCGATACATACGTTAATCATGTGAAGAAAGAGCAATTGTGGGAGATAACGGAGCGTGCATTGGCAAGTTGGCTGAAGTAGGGTTTCTTTTTTTTATTTAAATTATCCAGTATTTACTGATATATAGGTATTATACATATCTATATCTCATTTTTGTTGTCTTATTTTTACTAATAAGCAGTCGTGGAGAACAGTCTAACCAGAACAGTGAATCTAAAAATAAAAACTAGAATGGAACGCTGAAGATGAATTACCATATCGGACAGGCGCATACGTTTACTTTCAGTCATGTAATCAGTGATTTTTCTTAAGAATCACAACTTACATCGTTCATATTTCTTAGTCGTAAGGAAGCATTTGCTTTCCCGCCTTAGAAACTCCAGTTTCAACGGTTGAAACTTTGGTTTCAATTACTAGAAACTCTAGTGCCACACGTTTGAAACTAAAGTTTCTCCAGCTTGGAAACTATTGTTTCTCACCTATGAAACTCTAGTTTCTCCTTGCTGAAACTAAAGTTTCAAGCTGTAGAAACTAATTTAGAACTTTGTTCGGTGATAACAAAGATGCTGTCACCGTGCTATCACAGGTTGCTGTCACATTATAGTGTGCTTATAGTCAAATGTTTAAATACAAACAGGTGACAGATGACAGCAAATTTTCATTTTTTAATTCTCTAGTGAAATATTGTGAGATTATATTTCGGCTCAAATCAGTATAGTATTGAATAAATGAAAGAAGAGCGGTGAATGACTGGTAAATCTCTTGTTCATCCACCGCTCTTTATCTTGATTACATATCGATATAAGCTGATCTCCTAAAAATAATAAGATTAGATTGAAAGCTCTTTCAATACAGTGACAAGATCTCTCTTGATCGGTTTGTCATTTTTAATAGCCTTGCTGAACGGTACGTAAACGATTTCATCATGTTCGATTCCGATCATTACGTTACGTTGATCTTCCATAATAGCATCGATAGCAGCAGCACCGAGGCGGCTTGCCAAGATACGGTCGTGGGCAGTCGGGCTACCACCACGTTGCAGGTGACCTAAGATCGTCACGCGTACATCGTATTGCGGGTATTCGTTTTTCACACGTTCGGCATAATGCATGGCTCCTCCGGTCAGTTCGCTTTCGGCTACCAATACAATACTACTGTTTTTTGATTTACGGAATCCGTTCTTGATAAACTCTTCCAGTTGGTCGACTTCCGTACTGAATTCCGGAATAATAGCAGCTTCCGCTCCCGAAGCAATCGCTCCGTTCAGTGCAAGGAAACCGGCGTCACGTCCCATCACTTCTACGAAGAACAAACGTTCATGCGAAGTGGCCGTGTCACGTATCTTATCCACAGCATCCAATATTGTATTTAATGCAGTATCATATCCGATGGTAGTATCTGTACCGTAAAGGTCATTATCAATAGTTCCCGGCAGTCCGATACACGGAACATCAAATTCCTGTGCAAAGATGCGTGCACCTGTCAGTGAACCGTCTCCACCAATGATAACCAAGGCATCAATGCCTTCTTTTTTCATATTATCATAAGCCAACTGGCGACCTTCCGGAGTCGTGAACTCTTTACAACGGGCTGTTTTCAGGATAGTACCACCCAACTGGATGATATTACTCACATTCTGACTCTTAAATTCTTTGATTTCACCTGTGACCAGACCTTTATAGCCTCTGTATATACCTTTGACTTGCAATCCATTGTAGATAGCTGCACGTGTCACTGCACGTATAGCAGCGTTCATTCCCGGAGCATCACCTCCGGAGGTCAAAATTCCGATACACTTAACTGTTCCCATATAACAATCTCTCATTAATTAGTTTGACGCGGCAAATGTACAATAAAAAGTTGAAAGCAGTGGTTATGAAGTTTTTTTTCGTATGAAGAAAACATTAAAAATGTTCAAATAGCCTCTTTTTGCTTTCTTTTTATTCATTCGTGTTACTTTGCCGTTTTTTTCTTATATTGCTTTGCTATTATTCTTTTATGAATAAAGCAGTTATTCTTTGATAAGCGTCCGAATATGATTGTAAATCTTCTCCATCAACCATTTCGGAGTAGAAGTCGCCCCACATACGCCAATCGATTTTACATTTTGAAGAAGAGAAGGATCGATTTCTTTCTCGTTATCTATCAAATGTGAATTGGCATTCACCTTCAAACATTCTTCAAACAGCATCTTCCCGTTCGAACTCTTTTTGCCGCTGACGAAGAAAATCAAATCGTGTGTAGCCGCAAACTCCCGGAGCTTAGGCATTCGGTTGGCAACCTGGCGGCAGATAGTGTCATAATATTCGAAAGTCGCCTCCGGTGAAATATGTTGTTTGAAGTATTCTACAATTTCCTGAAACTCATCCAGTGACTTGGTCGTCTGCGAGAAAAGGCGGATACTTTTGTTTAAATCCAGCTTTTTGGCTTCTTCTGCCTTTTCGATCACAATTGCTTTTCCGTCTGTCTGCCCCACCAGCCCCAGTACTTCAGCGTGTCCGCTCTTGCCGTAGATGACAATTTGTTTTTCTTCGTCACTGTCTGCCAGATAGTCTTGTCTGATGCGTTTCTGCAAACGTAATACAACCGGACAGGTCGCGTCGATAATCTCGATATTATTTTCACGGGCAATCATATAAGTTTCCGGTGGCTCTCCATGCGCCCGGAGCAATACTTTAGCATTCTTCAATTGCTTGAATTCTTCCCGGTTGATCGTGATTAATCCCATCGTTTTCAGCCTGTCCACTTCACGGCTATTGTGCACGATGTCTCCAAGGCAATAGAGTGTTTCTCCCTTTGCCAACTCTTCTTCTGCCTTATGAATGGCTGTCACCACACCAAAGCAGAAGCCGGAATCTTCGTCTATCTCTACCTTGATCATAAAACAAACTATTTACTTACCTTATTAAATTGTTCGAAAAGCCATTCTTTTTGCTCTTCAATCGATAGGTTGGTATTATCCAGGAGTAACGCATCTTCTGCTTTGCGCAGCGGACTAACTTCCCGGTGCTGATCTATATAATCCCGTTGTTTCACATTTTCCAGAATCTCGTCGAAGCTGGCTTCCTGCCCCTTTGCTTTCAGCTCGTCGTAACGGCGTTGAGCACGGATTTCGGGAGTGGCGGTTACAAATATTTTCAGTTCCGCATCCGGGAAAACGGTAGTTCCTATATCCCGGCCATCCATGACGATGCCCTTTTCCTTTCCCATTGCTTGTTGCTGCGCCACCATTTCTTCACGTACGAAGTCAAGCGTACTGATAGGGCTCACTTTGGAAGAAACCTCCATCGAACGGATTTTGTTCTCTACATTCACGCCGTTGAGATAAGTGTCGGGACGTCCGGTTTCTTTATTTAGCCGGAACGATATATGAATGTTCTTAATTTCTTTTTTTAGCCTCTCCGTATCGATAACGTCTCCGTCGAAAATTCCATTTTCTATACTATATAAAGTGACCGCACGATACATGGCTCCGCTGTCAATGTAAATGTAGCCCACTTCACGGGCCAGATCTTTAGCCATTGTGCTTTTTCCGCAAGAGGAAAAACCATCGATTGCAATTGTTATCTTTTTCATATTCAGTTCATCTGATTTGTCCGCCAAAGATACGGTAAATTTGAAAATCAACCATAAGTTTGCCGTTAAAAGGAGCAAGACAAGTATGAAAGAATTAAAAAAGTTAAAAAGCCGGATAAAAAGAGGTAAAGAGAGGAATGAATACATGAAAATGTACTATATTTGCCCGGAGACACATGAAAGGACACTTTTTTTTAATCATTATATTAATAAATTTATGGAAGTTAAAAAATCACCCAAAGCAGACCTGGAAGGCAAGAAGTCTACATGGTTGCTCGTTGGTTACGTGGTAGTTCTAGCTTTCATGTTCGTGGCGTTCGAATGGACCCAGCGTGACGTGAAGATTGATACAAGCCAGGCAGTAGCTGATGTCGTGTTTGAAGAGGAAATCATTCCTATTACCGAAACCCCTGAACAAGCAGCTCCACCACCACCTGAAGCTCCAAAAGTAGCAGAATTGCTGGAGATTGTGGATGATAAAGCTGATATTGAGGAAACAACAACTATTATCAATGAAGATAATCAAGCTCGTGTAGAAGTAAAATATGTGCCTGTACAAGTTGTTGAAGAAGAACCGGAAGAACAGACTATTTTCGAGGTTGTAGAAAACATGCCGGACTTCCCGGGCGGACAAGCAGCTTTGATGCAATATCTGGCAAAGAATATTAAATATCCGACTATCGCACAGGAAAACGGAACTCAAGGACGTGTTATCGTACAGTTCGTTGTTAACAGAGACGGTAGTATCGTAGATGCGAAGGTTGTACGTAGCGTCGACCCGTATCTGGATAAAGAAGCCCTCCGTGTGATTAATACCATGCCGAAGT
>OGOR01000918.1_pt1 | contig 19547 bp, 13 predicted proteins | sample 1552771 | NCBI WGS metagenome assembly OGOR01 (sample SAMEA2580124, study PRJEB22360) | human gut metagenome | biome: human gut; feature: human-associated habitat; material: faeces | place: Denmark | collected 2008/2010
TGGAGCACTTCATCGAGAAGGTGCGCGTGATGCAGGAGAAGAAGCCCAGCATCGTGATCGCCGTTTCCGAAGGCGTGAAGCTGGAAGATGGCCGCTACGTCTGTGAGCTGGCCGACGATGTGCACGCAGTGGACGCCTTTGGCCACAAGGCCCTGACCGGTACCGCACGGTATCTGGCAAATGTGGTGGCCCGCAATCTGGACACAAAGACCCGCTGCATCGAGCTTTCCACCCTGCAGCGCTGCGCAGGCCATCTGACCAGCCGCACCGACATCACCGAAGCCTATCAGGTGGGCGGTGCTGCCGCCAAGGCGGCCTTTGAGGGCGTTACCGGCCAGATGGTGGCCCTGAAGCGCATCTCCAACAGCCCGTACCAGTGCACCACCGAGCTGCACCCCATCAGCGAAGTTGCAAATCTCGAAAAGAAGGTGCCGCTGAGCTGGATGAACGCCAACCACACCCAGATGACCGATGAGTTCCTGGCTTATGCCCGCCCGCTGATCCAGGCCGAGCTGACCCCGCTGTACATTGCCGGTCTGCCCCACCACATCTACATGAAGAATCAGAAGTGATCTCTCCTGCATTGATTTTTCTCAAGGCATGATGAAAGCCCGTCCGAGTTTTAGGCCCGGACGGGCTTTTTGCATTTCGGTATTTTCCGCTTTAGAACATCAGACCGCTGCGCCGACTTTGGGTGCGCCGCCTGCGATCTCCTCTGCCGTCAGAGGCTTTGTCTCCACCGGGGCATTCAGGCGCTCTTTGGCCACTGCCAGCATCAGCTTGATGCGGTTCTCCTGATTGACCTTGGTGGCGCTGGGGTCGTAATCGATGGGGGTGATGTTGGCACTGGGGTACAGGGCGCGGATCTTGTTCACCATGCCCTTGCCCACGATGTGGTTGGGCAGGCAGCCGAAGGGCTGGGCACACACGATGTTGCCGTAGCCGCCCTGCACCAGCTCGATCATCTCGGCAGTCAGCAGCCAGCCCTCGCCCATCTTGGCACCCAGCGAAATGATGCCCTTGGGCTTTTCCACCAGCTCCTTGAAGGGGCCGGGGGCGTAGAAGCCTGCGTCGGCCTCAGCCTTGAGCATGGCGCGCTCGATGCTGTCCAGCCAGTTCAGGAACTGGTCAATGCCGATCTTCACCGCCAGCTTGCCGCCGTACAGCACATGATCCTCGCCCATGTTGAAGGCACAGTACTGCACAAAGCCCATCAGGCCCGGGAAGTTCACCTCGCAGTCCTGACTTTCGAGGAACTTCTGCAGGTCGTTGTTGCCCAGCGGGCTGTACTTGACGTAAATTTCGCCAACCACGCCCACCTTGACCTTGGGCACCCGGGTAACGGGGATGGCAGCAAAGTCCTTTGCGATGAGGGGGAAGGTGTGCTTCATCTCCTTGGAGGTGTAGCCCTTGCCTGCCAGCAGCACGCGGCCCAAGCGTTCCACCCACAGGTCTACCATCTTATCGGCAGCCCCCTTCTCGTTCTCGTAAGGTGCCACCTGATTGCGCAAAGCGCACAGCATATCGCCGTAGAAGATGCAGGCCAGCGCACGGCGGGCCAGCGGCAGGGTCATCTGGAAGCCGCTGTCCTTTTCCAGACCCGAAAAGTTCAGGCTGGCCACCGGGATCTGCGGATAGCCCGCCTTGACCAGTGCCTTGCGCAGCAGATGAATGTAGTTGGAGGCACGACAGCCACCGCCGGTCTGGGTGATGAGCAGGGCGGTGTGATCCAGATCGTACTTGCCGCTGTTCAGCGCGTCCAGGAACTGACCGATGACCAGCAGAGCCGGGTAGCAGGTGTCGTTGTGGACGTATTTCAGGCCCAGCTGTGCCACGGCACTGCCGCAGTTGCCCAGAATTTCGCACTTGTAGCCGTCGTAACGCAGGGCGTACTCCAGCAGGCGGAACTGGGTAATGGCCATGTTGGGGATGAGGATGGTATGGGTCTTCTTCATCTCCGGAGTAAATTTTGGATAATTGTATTCCATAGGTTCCTCCTATGTTGCTTTCTTAAAAAGCTTTTTGCGCTCTCTCTATTTTATTCTGCCTTTTCTGCGGCCACCTCGTCCCGCTCATCCAGAGCGGCGAACAGACTGCGCAGGCGGATATTCACGGCACCCAGATTGGTGATCTCGTCGATCTTGAGCTGGGTGTAGAGCTTGCCGCCCTCCTGCAGAATTTCGCGGGTCTCGTCGGTGGTGATGGCATCCACGCCGCAGCCGAAGGACACCAGCTGCACCAGATCCATATCCTTCTGGGTGGTGCAGTACTTGGCGGCGGCATACAGGCGGCTGTGGTAGGTCCACTGGTTCAGTACACTGGTGGGGAACTTCTGCACCCGGTTGGAAATGCTGTCCTCGGTAACAACGGCAGCACCGTGGCGGGTGATGAGGCGGTCGATGCCGTGGTTCACCTCGGGGTCCACATGGTAGGGGCGGCCTGCCAGCACGATGATGCGCTTGCCCTGACGGCGGGCTTCATCGATGATCTCGCTGCCCTTCACGCGGATCTTTGCCATGTGGGACTCGTATTCCGCATAGGCGGCATCCGCTGCGGCCTGCACTTCCTTCTCGGAGATACCGCCAAAGTACTTGGGCAGGATGTTCTTTGCCATCTTGTGCACAAAGTCCTTAGGGCGGTGGATGCCCACATAGTCATAGATGAACTTGGTGCCCTCCAGCTCCGGGCAGTTGCCTGCCAGAACCTCGGGGTAGTAGGCCACCACCGGGCAGTTATAGTGGTTGTCGCCCAGTCCCTCGTCCACATTGTAGGTCAGGCAGGGGTAGAAAATAGCGTCCAGCTGCATCTGGCTCAGGGCCTTGATGTGGCCGTGGCTCAGCTTTGCCGGGAAGCAGGCGGTATCGCTGGGGATAGTAGCCTGACCGGCGAGGTACAGGCCGCGGCTGGACACTGGGCTGGTGTGCACGGCAAAGCCAAGCTTTGTCCAGAAGGCCCACCAGAAGGGCAGCAGCTCGTAGAAGCCCAGACACAGCGGGATGCCGATGGAGCCGCGCTTGCCGGCCACCGGCTTGTACTCGGCCAGAAGCTGCTGCTTGTAGGCGTAGAGGTTGAGGCTGTTGTCCTCGCTCTTGCCGGTGACGGGCTTGTCGCAGCGGTTGCCGGAGATGAACTTGCGGCCATCGGCAAAGGTGTTGACGGTGAGCTGGCAGTGGTTGCCGCAGCCGCCGCACTTGACGCTGACCACCTTCTGTGCAAAGGCTTCCAGCTCCTGCTCGTTCATCATTGCAGAAGCAGTCTTGTGGGCCTTCTGGCTCTGGCGCAGGCCGAACAGAGCCGCACCGTAAGCGCCCATCAAGCCGGCAATGTCCGGGCGGATGACCTCCACGCCCATCTCCTTTTCAAAGGCGCGCAGCACGGCTTCATTATAAAAGGTACCGCCCTGCACCACGATCTTGCGGCCCAGCTCTTCCGGGCTGGATGCGCGGATGACCTTGTACAGTGCGTTCTTGACCACGCTGATGGACAGACCAGCCGAGATGTTCTCGATGCTTGCGCCGTCCTTCTGGGCCTGCTTGACCGAGCTGTTCATGAACACGGTGCAGCGGCTGCCCAGATCCACCGGGCGGTCTGCAAACAGGCCAAGGCTTGCAAATTTCTTCACGTCATAGCCCAGTGCCTGTGCAAAGGTCTGCAGAAAGCTGCCGCAGCCGGAGGAACATGCTTCGTTCAGGAAGATGTTGCTGATGGCACCATCTTCGATCTTGAAGCACTTCATATCCTGACCGCCGATGTCGATGATGAAATCCACATCCGGCATAAAGTATTTTGCAGCGGTAAAGTGCGCCACCGTTTCCACCAGACCGTAATCGCAGCGGAATGCGTTCTTCACCAGCTCTTCGCCGTAGCCGGTGGTGGTCACGCTGGCCACCTGCAGGCCCGGGTGCTCCTTGTAAATTTTGAGCAGCTGCTCCCGGATGAGGGGCAGCGGGTTGCCCAGATTCGGCTGATAGTTGGTGTAGAGGATCTGGCTCTTCTCGTCCACCACCACCAGCTTGACGGTGGTGGAACCGGAGTCGATGCCGATATGCACCGGGCCGCACTGCGCGCTGAACGGCACACGCGGCACACTGTGGGACATGTGGCGGGCGTGGAAGGCCTCGTATTCTTCCTTGCTGGCGAACAGCGGCGGCTCGCTGGCATAGGTGGCAGTGGCAGCGTACCGATCCAGCGCATCGGCCACCTCAGACAGAACGAAAGCCTTGTCGGCATAGAGGGCAGCGCCCAGTGCCACATACAGCAGGCTGTTCTCCGGGCAGGTGCCAGTCACGTTCAGCGCCTCGTCAAAGCTCTTGCGCAGCACACTGCTGAAGGTGAGCGGGCCGCCCAGATACAGGATATTGCCCTTGATGGGACGGCCCTGTGCAAGGCCTGCAATGGTCTGGTTGACCACAGCCTTATAAATGCTGGCAGCAATGTCCTCGGTACGGGCACCCTGATTGATCAGGGGCTGCACGTCGCTCTTGGCAAACACGCCGCAGCGGGACGCAATGGTGTAGGTGCGCTGTGCGTTCTCTGCTGCCTTGTTCATCTCGTCGGCACCCATTTTCAGCAGGGTGGCCATCTGGTCGATGAAGGCACCGGTGCCGCCGGCACAGCTGCCGTTCATGCGCACCTCGGTACCGTTGGTCAGAAACAGGATCTTGGCATCCTCACCGCCCAGCTCGATCACGCAGTCGGTGGCAGGCACAAAGCGCTTGACCGCTACGCGGGTGGAGAACACCTCCTGCACAAAGGGCACGCCGCAGCTGTCGGCCAGACCCATGCCCGCCGAACCGGAAATGCTCAGCAGCGCCTTCTGACCGTGCAGCTGCTCGGCATCGATGCGGCGCAGCAGCTCCTGCGCCTTTTCCAGAATATGGCTGTAATGCCGTTCGTATGTAGAATACAGCAGCGCATCATGTTCATCCAGCACCACACACTTGATGGTGGTACTGCCGATGTCAAGACCTACTCTCACGTTGTTTTTCCTCCTAAGGACAAATGCCGGAGGCAAAGCCCCCGGTGGACGGCAAAATCAATTTCTTTGCCAAAAATTAGTTTGTTAACGAATCATTTTATCAATTCGCATACAAATGTATTATAATCCAATTTTGCGGCACAATCAATCAGCGTCCCTTATTTTACACAGAAAAAATAGTATTTTCCGCTCAAAAAGTTAAACATTTTGTGAACTTGTCGCTTTTTATGCGGCTGCGCCGGTGTCTCGGCAAAGTTTTTTAACCTTTGCCAACAAAAAAGGACTGCCGCACAGGAGCATCTCCCCCGCAGCAGTCCTTATTCATTATTATAATGCAATCATGCAGCATGCATCACAGCTCGTCCGGGTCGCCGCGCTCCGGCATGGTACGCAGCTCCCGCACCAGCATATTGCGCAGCTGGTACTGATGCTGCTGTGCCTGTGCCGTATCGCCGCCCGTATGCAGCTCTACCGTCGGCTCCGTTATGCGGTCGGTGCACAGCGGAATAGTCACCACTGCCTGTGTGCCCTTTTCCGGTGCGCGCTCCACCCGCAGGCCCCAGCCCATACGGCGGCAGCACTCGCGGCAGAGCAGCAGGCCCAGCTTTGCGCCGCCCAGAAAGCAGCGCCGGTTCTCCAGCCATGCATCCTCGCCTGCTTCCGGCAGGCCGCAGCCATTATCCATCACCGTCAACTGCCAGAAGCTTTCGCTGCGGCGCAGCATCAGCCGCACTTTGCCGCCCGCACTGCAGGCCCGCAAGGCATTCGAAAGCAGATGCAGGCACAGCAGTTCTGCATCATTGCGGTCCGCCATGACCCGGCAGGCTGTCCAGCCGCCATAGTCCAGCGTCAGTTCCACCCCAAGCTGTGCCTGCACCATATCGGCCTGTGCGGCGACCTGCTGCAGCAGCTGGCACAGGTCCAGCGGATAGAGCCGCGGGTCTTCCTCGGTGCGCAGAAAATCCAGCAGCGACATCACTTCGTTCACAGTGCGGTCCAGCCTTGCCGACGCAGCGCTGATATCGTTCACCGCCTGTCGGGTCTGCTGGTCGGCACCCACATGCGCAAGGTGCTGGTCCAGATATTCGCAATTGCGTCCGATCAGGCCCAGTGCATGGAAGCATGCCTGTTCCACATCCTTCTGCGGGATCGCCTGCGCAGTCAGTGCACCCGCCTCGTTCTGCCGCATCTGCTCCATACCCTTGCGCCTCCTGTGTTTTATGCTCAGTCGTCCTTCTGACGCTGAAGATAATTCTTGACAGTGTAGATCAGTTTACCAGTGGTAGGTTTCTCGTCCGCAAATCCGCTTTCGTCCTTGAAGCGCAGCCACTTGACCGAGGGCTTTGCTTCCAGCTGGTCGATCATACGCCGGATGCCGCTGTCCACAGCAGAGACCGACACATCGTACTGCTCGCTCACCGCCTGCAGGATCTCCTTGCGGATGGCCAGCTTCTGGCTGGTGCCGTACACCACGCCCACCGCACAGGAAAGATAGTTGCAGTTCACGTCCGGCAGCTGGATGCCCCAGCCCTCGTACAGTTCCTGACACTTGCGTTCCATACGCTGGCTCTGCCGTCCCGGCAGGCGGTACAGCTCCCACAGCAGGTTCTTCAGTTCGGCATGGCCCACATAGCAGAATCCATCGCCCGATTCCAGACAAATGGCACTCGTATTCTGCCGCCTGCCCTCATCAAACAGAACAACATTCGGTTTGGGATCCATGCTGCGGATATTCATTAAAAACTCCAGCCCGCTCATATCTTCCAGCTGGCTGCAGAGGATCACAACATCAAACTGACGGCCCTGACGCAGCTGTTCCAGCAGACGGCCGCCGTTCTGGAAGCAAGTGCACTCCAACGCAGGGCTTTGCTCCTGCAGGTAGTTCTTTTCCACCCGCAGCTCCTTGCGGTCGTAGCTTCCAAGGGCGATCTGCAGCGTTTTTGCTGTGTGCTCACTCTCCACGCAACGCGCCGCCTTTCTGCCTGAGCTGTTCTGTATCGGTCAGTTCTTCTACCACATCCTGCCAGATCTCCGGCTGGACGCCATTCTCACACAGATAGCGCATGATCCGGTAGCAGAACTCTGGTGCAGCTGCAATGTAGCAGCTTTGCATGTACTGCCGGTTCCCGGTACGGCAAAGCGTCAGGCAGCAGCCGTTTTCGTTGCCTGTATCCATTGAGTATACCAGCGTATATGCTTTCTGCAACCCGTCGATTGCCGAAAACTGACGGATCATAGGTGAAAATGTACGTTCCATAATTTTTCCTCCCTTGCTACAAGGTCCTGCGACGTTTTCAAGGCATTCCTTGTTTTTCTTATCTTATTTTAAAGAGCAGAGAGGGCTGGTTCAATCCTGAAAAAGCGTCTAAAAACATCAAAATCACATTCGTTGCATTTTTTTGTCGTGTTTTTCTGCGCCGCGACACATTTTATTTTGTGCTTGCGGTTCATCGCAGATTTTTTGCGTCGTATTGGCAGTGTAATTCTGCTTTTGCGATGCTTTTCTGTTTTATCAGGATCTTCCGCTATTAAAATAGCACGACGGCGACGCAAATTCAACCTCCACGTCAATTTTTCCTTTATTTTCCTGTTTTTCTGCCTCAAAAGCCAAAAATACCGGTCCGGTCAAAATTTATGTTGAAATATACACAGTTTTTTCATATTGTTTCGGTAAAATAGAAGTGTATAACGCCTTGCTGCGGGTCCTGTATCCGGGCAGTTTATTATAATGTACAGCGGCAGCGTTCCTGCGAGGATGCGCCGGAAAGGCTCACACATGCTCCAACTCAACCACATCAAGAAAGAATACAAAACCGGCGATCTGGTGCAGAAAGCACTGGATGATGTCAGCCTGAACCTGCGGGACAACGAATTCGTCGCCATTCTCGGCCCCAGCGGTTCCGGTAAGACCACCCTGCTGAACGTCATTGGCGGTCTGGACCGCTACGACAGCGGTGATCTGATCATCAACGGCATCTCCACCAAAAAATATACCGACCGCGACTGGGACTCTTACCGCAACCACACCATTGGCTTTGTGTTCCAGAGCTATAACCTCATCCCGCACCAGACAGTGCTTTCCAATGTGGAGCTGGCGCTGACCATCTCCGGCATTTCCGGTGCCGAGCGCCGCAGCCGGGCCACCAAGGCGCTGGAGCAGGTAGGTCTGGGCGACCAGCTGCACAAGCACCCCAGCGAAATGTCCGGCGGCCAGATGCAGCGTGTGGCCATCGCCCGCGCACTGGTCAATAACCCCGACATCCTGCTGGCCGACGAGCCGACCGGCGCACTGGACAGCGACACCAGCATTCAGGTGATGGAGCTGCTGAAGGAGGTGGCCAAAGACCGCCTTGTGGTCATGGTCACCCATAACCCGGAGCTTGCAGAGCAGTATGCTACCCGCATCGTCCGCCTGCGGGACGGCGTGATCCAATCGGACACCGCACCGTTTGCGCCGGATGATTCCGCTCAGGTGCCGCCGGTGCACAAAAATCTGGGCCATTCTTCCATGTCGCCGCTCACCGCTCTCGCGCTGAGCTTCAACAATCTGCTCACCAAAAAGACCCGCACCCTGCTCACCGCATTTGCGGGTTCCATCGGCATCATCGGCATTGCGCTCATCCTTTCGCTCTCGGCCGGTGTGAGCAATTATATCCAGGAGATGGAACGCTCCACCCTTTCGGAATATCCGCTGCAGATCTCGACCACCGGCGTAGACCTTGCCGCCCTGCTGGACCCGGGAAGCTACACCAGCGCCGTTGCCAACAACACCAATGTGGGCGCCACCAGCGCTTCTTCCACCCCGGAGGGCATGGTCACAGTGCGCGAACTGCTGAGCCAGCTGACCGAGGATAATTCCTCCGTCAATGACCTTGCCTCCCTGAAAAAATATCTGGACAGCGACGAATGCACCATCTCGGAGGATGCTGCTTCCATCGAGTATTCCTACGGCATCGCACCGCTGATCTACCGCCAGAACAAGGACGGCACCGTGCGCCAGATCTTCCCGGACAGCAGCCTTTCTGTGCTGAACAACACCACCTCTGCCGCCGGCATCGTCTCTTCCATGACCAATCAGAGCGTGTTTACCGAGATGGCCGAAGAGCCTTCGCTGTACGAAGATCAGTACGATGTCAAGGCAGGCCGCTGGCCGGAAAGCTACAACGAGGCCGTTCTTGTGCTGAATTCGGATGGTAGCATCAGCGATTACGCTCTTTATATTCTGGGCATTGAGGACGACAGCGTGATGATGCGTTTTCTGCAGGAGTACGCAAAAAACAAGAACACACAGGCTCCCACCGGCTACGGCACCTACCCCTACGATACCTTTGTGGGCCTGAAATATAAGATCGTTACCAGCTCGGACTATTACGTTTATGACGAAGAACGCCAAATCTGGCGCAACCGCTCCGACGATGAAGCGTATGTGGAGCAGCTTGTGGAAAACAGTCCGGATCTGACCATCGTGGGCGTGGTGCAGCCCCGCGCAGATGCCAGCTCCACCATTCTGCCCATAGGCGTTGCCTATACCCATGCACTCACCTACTACGCCATCGACCATGCAGCCGAAAGTGAAGTGGTAAAGCAGCAGCTTGCCGACCCGGAAGTGAACGTGCTGACCGGCGAGCGCTTTGATGCCGACCAGCGCGAAACCGATCTTGACATTTCTTCACTGTTCTCGGTGGATACCGATATGCTGAAGGATGCCTTCCAGTTCGATGCAAGCAAGCTGCAGTTCGACCTGAGCGGTGCATTTGATCTGCAGGATGGCAGCTTTGACTTTTCCTCCATCCTTGATCCGTCCGCATTCCAGCTGGATCTGAGCCAGCTGGACCTGAGCGACATCGACATGAGCGATGTGGAGCTTCCGGACATGGACGCGCTGGATCTGAGCCAGTTGTTTGCCGATATGGACCTGTCCGTCTCGGAGGATGCGCTGCAGAGCCTGATGAAGAAGATCATGAATGGCTATAAGCGCTATATCATCGGCAACGGCATCTTGAATCTGGATAAGATTGGTTTCTCTTCCTATATGGAGAGCGACCAGTTCAAACAGCTTCTGTCCGAATCCATGGGCGACCTGCTGGACACCACCGGCCTGCAGGAGCAGTTCACCGCTTCGCTGCAGCAGAACCTGCAGGGCATCATGACGAGCTATCTGCAAAGCTACTCGGAACAGCTGAGCCAGAAGCTGGGCGAAGCTCTGCAGACCAAACTCACCGCTGCCATTCAGACCCAGATGAGCACCGTGATGCAGCAGCTGATGACCCAGCTGACCACTCAGTTCAGCCAGCAGATCCAGTCCGCCATCCAGAACAACATCGCTCAGCTCAGCAGTCAGGTGGAAGATGCCCTGAAGATTGACCCCACTGTGTTCCAGAGTGCCGTGCAGGTGAACATGAGCACCGACGACCTTGTGGATCTGGTCAAGATGAACCTGCAGTCCAGCACCACCTCCTACAGCAGTGTTCTTGGTGCACTGGGCTATTCGGATTATGCCAAGCCCGGCAGCATCTGGATCTACCCCAAGAGCTTTGAGGCCAAGAACCGCATCGTGGACAGCCTGAACGCCTACAACGCCGCCATGCGTGCGCAGGGCGAAGAGGACAAGGTGATCGTATTCTCGGATACGGTCGGCACTCTGATGAGCGCCGTGACCAAGATCGTGGATATGGTCAGCAATGTGCTGGTGGCCTTTGTTGCCATCTCGCTGGCGGTTTCTTCCATCATGATCGGTGTCATCACCTATATCAGCGTGCTGGAACGCCGCAAGGAGATCGGTATTCTGCGTGCCATCGGTGCATCCAAGCACAATGTCTCCGAGGTGTTCAATGCCGAGACCTTCATTATCGGAATGTGCTCCGGCGTGATCGGCGTGGGCCTGTGCCTGCTGCTGCTGATCCCTGGCAACATGCTCATCCACTCCATTGCAGGAACCACCAGCGTCACCGCTGTGCTGCCGCCCAAGGCTGCACTGGTCCTGATCGTTCTGGCTACCCTGCTCACGATCCTTGGCGGTCTGATTCCCGCCCGCAGCGCAGCCAAGTGCAACCCCGTCACCGCCCTGCGTTCTGAGTAATTTCCTTTCTCGACAAGCAAAAGGAGTCGCTGCATCACGCAGCGGCTCCTTTTTTGATGTCCGGTGCTTTATCTCAATTTCTCGTGTAATTCCTCATGCAGTTCCTCGCGCTCTTCCTTCAGTTCCTGCTTGAGAGTCCGGTCGATCTCCCGTGTCTCCTGCCGGATCTCAGCCAGATCCTTTTCGATCGCAGGGTTTTCTTCGATTTCTTCCCGAATGAACATGAGCGCAAAGCTTACCAGCAGCAGCCCGCAGGAGATCCAGATGGTCTTTCCTGCCAGCCGCGCTGCGCCCATGCTTCCAATACCGGCACCCATCGCGAACAACAGAATGATGCCAAAATAACGCATCATCCGGTCCTTAACTTTCGGTTCATGGGTCTTGCTCCAGATGCAGAATGCTTCCACACCGCTGCGCAGGTCACCAATGCACATGGTGCTGGCAAATGCATAGCCGTTCACCTTGCGGAACGCCTGCACCTGCATTGCGCAGGAGAAGGAAACGATGGCGTTTGCCAGCAGGTTTTGTTCCTGTGGCAGAAAGCCTACAATGAACAGCAGAAGCACTTCGCCCAGCACCACCAGCTGCCGCCAGTGAAGCCGCTGCATGTTGCAAAAGCTCTCCCGCATCTTTTCTGCCACCAGTACGCCCAGCGCAAAAGCACACAGAGGAACCAGATAGTGCAGCACCCGATCCCACTGACCATCCATGATGTTGGAACTCAGCAGCACGATGTTGCCGGTCTGTGCATTTGCAAACACCTTACCGCGGAACAGATACGTATAGGCATCCTGCAGCCCGCCCGAAAGCGAAAGGAACACCGCCGTCAGGAAGGACTCTGACATCTGCCCATGATGTTTTGTTTTCATATTACCTTTTCCCCTCTTTTCGTACCCTATTATAATATATTTTTACAGCTTGGTCCATATCAGTTTTACATATCCGGCATGTGTATCCTTGCGCTCTGCCAGCGCCAAAAATACGGCCCGCACTTTGCATTCCCTCACAGGTTGTGTTAGAATAAGAAAAAAGCTTTTCCAAAGGAGAACTTCCTTATGCCGAATATTGTCGAGATCACAGACCTTTCCGCACCGGAGCTGGCTGTCTATGCCCGCCTGACGCAGGCGCAGCTGCGCAATCGTCTGGAACCGGAAAAAGGCATCTTTATTGCCGAAAGCCCCAAGGTGATTGCCCGCGCGCTGGATGCCGGATACACACCGCTCTCCCTGCTCATGGAGCGTAAACAGATCACCGGCCCGGCTGCCGATCTCCTGACCCGTTGCGGCGATGCCCCGGTGTACACAGCCGACCGCGAGACCCTTGCCAGCCTGACCGGCTTCGAGCTGACCCGCGGCGTGCTGTGCGCCTTCCGCCGCCCGCTGCCGCGCAGCGTGGAAGAGGTCTGCCGCAATGCCCGCCGGGTGGCCGTTCTGGAGAGCATTGTGGACTCCACCAATGTGGGAGCGATCTTCCGCAGCGCCGCTGCACTGAACATGGATGCCGTGCTCGTTACTCCTTCCTGCTGCGACCCGCTGTGCCGCCGTGCCGTGCGTGTGAGCATGGGCACCGTGTTTCAGGTACCCTGGGCGCAGATCGGCACCTGCCCTGCCGACTGGCCGGAAAACGGCATTGCTCAGCTGCACAGTCTTGGCTTCAAGACTGCTGCCATGGCTCTGAGCGACCGCTCCGTAAGCATTGACGACAGCGCTCTTTCCGCCGAGCCGAAGCTCGCCATCGTGCTGGGCACAGAGGGTGACGGCCTTGCCCACAGCACCATTGCCGCCTGTGACTACACCGTAAAAATCCCTATGTCCCACGGCGTGGATTCCCTGAACGTTGCCGCTGCCAGCGCTGTTGCTTTCTGGCAGCTAGGCAACCGCTGAGCGATGCTTTTTGGCCCTGCCCAAAATACTTGACAAATTTCCCGAACAGAGTTACACTTACAGGGTCATTACATGGGCCTATAGCTCAGTTGGGAGAGCGTTCGGTTCGCATCCGAGAGGTCAAGGGTTCGAATCCCTCTAGGTCCACTTTTAGCAGCAGCGTAATTTTAACGCTGCTGCTTTTCTTTTGTATCACTACCCGCACCAGACAAGGAAGATCCAAGCCTTTTCTCGAAAGAGAAGGGTTCGGATTTTTTGTTTTTGGCGGCGTGCCCCGCCGCACAACAAAAGCATCCGCAGTGCACTGCGGATGCTTATTTTTTATGCCGCGCCCTCTCTCCTGATGGGAGAGTCAGGGTATCGGCTGCGTTTTGATGTCATTTTTCGGAACACGCCTGCGTTCCTGGCTCCCCTTTGTAGAGCAACTGTCGAGCAAAGCGAGACTGAGAGGTTTTATCCCACCAGCTGCCGATAGGCATTGAGGGTCTTATAGGCGGGGGAGGAGCCATCGGGCCGCGGAACTTCAGATTCATCAGCCCCTGCTCCACGCACCACTGGGCTGCCTTGGCGGTATCCGGGTCCGCCACATCGGGGAAAGCGGGCTGGGCTGCAGGCTCGGGACGGCCTGCGGTGTTCCAAAGCAGTAGCGCGGTCTGGGCGCGGTTTTCGGGTACAGCCACGCCTTCCGGCAGCAGGGCTTTCAGCTGCTGCTCGGACACATAGCTGTACACGCCGTAGCCCACAAGGCCCGCCACCGCTACGCCGCCAATAGCCAGCACCGCGATGCCTGCTCCGCCGTCACCGCCGCCGGTAGAGCCGCCACCAGTAGAACCGCCGCCGGAGGGAGGCGTCACCGGGGGAACGGTGCCGCCGGTGGAACCACCGCCGGTAGAGCCGCCACCAGTGGAACCGCCGGTGCCAGCCACATCCAGTTTGAAACTTACTTCCAACATACCGCTTCTGCACTTATAAGCGTAGTACACTACGTTTGTGCCTTCATCGACTGTCAGAATCTTTCCGTCGGCGTCGCCATTCACCCATCCTATAACTCGGTTTACATCAAAGTTCCCGGGCAGAGAGCTCAGGTCAAACGTACGGTCAGGGTTCAGGGTAACGGTGTAAACATTATTAAAATCGGAATGGTAAATATCCGTAATACTGAAATTGAGATTCGGGTTGTTGTCCAAATTCAGGCTGGTGAGATGGTTATTCTTAAGCACCAATGTAGTCAAGTCTGGACTGCTGCTGACGTCCAACGCGGTCAGCTGGTTGTTTTGGCACCTCAGCTCCTTCAAGGAAATCATATTCTTCAAATTCAGCTGGGTCAACTGGTTGTTGGCGCAGTTCAGTTCCTTTAAGGCACTCATATTGTTCAAATTCAGCTGGGTCAGCTTGTTGTTGGCGCAATTCAGTTTCTCCAGCCCTTTATTTTCGCCCAGAATCAGCGATGTCAGCTTGTTGTTTTGGCATTCTACCCTTATCAGATTGGGTTTATGGGTCACATCTACGTCCAGCCCTGTCAACCGATTCCAGGAACAGTCGAGTTCTCTCAGCCACTTACTATTTTTGACATCCAGTTGCTCCAGATCATTGTTCGAGCAATAGAGATACTCCAACTCCAGATGCGACACATCCAGCTGTTCCAACGGGTTCTCGGAACAATACAGATAGTTGATAGCCGGGTTCTTGCTCAGTTCCAGCTGGGTCAGTTGATTCTTATTGCATTTCAACGTTTCCAGCTTTGGATTCTGTCTCAGGTCCAATTTCTGGATAGAATTGTTTCCGCAATTCAACACTTTCAGGTTGGGGAACGCCTCAATGCCTTCTAACCTGCTGATGTTCTTTCCTTCGACTTCGATTGTTTCGACTTTGCTTCGTTCTTCCACCGTGAGGACATCTCTGCCACCTGCTTTGTGGGTTTTGATGTAATTTCTAAAGCTATCGTCGGGGAAATTATCCTCATTGATGGGCAGACTGGTTTCAAAGATGAATGTGGGGTTTACTCCATTGCCGCAATTGTATTGGTAGCTCACCTCGTTTGCGCCCGCATCCACATTTAGCATCGTGCCGGAAACAGAGCCGCCGTTCAAGAAGGTTGCCTTGCTCACGTCAAAGTCGGGCAGTGTGGTCAAGTCAAACGTTCCGTCTGTACGGACAGCAATGGGACGCCTGTTGCCATCAGCATTTATAGTGCTTCCGATCATATGGGAAAAGTCCACACAAGCCAACCGATTCTTTGCACAATTCAGATTGCTCAAACTGTTGTTTTTGCTCAGGTCCAGCGATTTCAGTTGATTATCATTGCATATCAGAGATGTCAAGCCGCCATTCTGTTTCACGTTCAGTTCTGTCAATTTATTATTGCTACAATCCAGCTGTGTCAGCTGCGTCTGGTTCCCGACATCCAACTCCATCAGTTGATTTCCAGAGCAATTCAGTTCTTTCAGCTTGAAGCATTGGCTGACATCCAACGTCATCAGATCGTTGTTGGAACAATCAAATTTGACCAGTTCCCCCACGCTATCCATTACGATATTCGTTATTTTGTTATTGGAGCAATTCACCTCCTCAAGATTCAGCCCAAGGAGAATGCCCAGATTCATGTGGGTCAGTTTATTATTGGAACAATTCAGTTTTTTCAGTCTGTATGAAAGAATATAAAGATAATCTTTCAGTTGATTGTCGGAACAATTCAGCTCCTCCAGTTTGAAATTCTTGCTAACATTAAGTGTTGTCAAACCGATACCGTGGCAATCCAGCGTTTCGAGATCTTCAAAGAAACTGATTCCTTCAAGACTTTTGATTGCATAACTGGTTGGAATCTTCATACTCTTGATATCCACATTGATCTTGCCATCGCCGTCTGTGTCATAGCATTCTTTGAGAAAGCGCCGAAATTCCGAATCCGGGAAATTAAGCTTATCAATTTCTGTGCTCGCCGTGTTTGCCGCAAACGCGCTGAAGGGCAAAAAGGTGAATACCATTGCCAGCGTCAACAGGGCGCTGACAAGACGCGTTCGTTTTGAGAATCGCTGTTTCATGGGGCGCTCCTTTCGTTTTATGCATTGTTTTTACTGTGCGGTAAAGGGTTTCAGCCGATCTGCGCGGTAGAGGGCAGGATGGTCATTCGCCCGTCCACCACCGCATCCAGCATCTCGTGCTCCCGGAAATACTCCATCAGGATATCCTGACAGGAGGTTGCCACGCTGCGGGGCTTCTGGAGCTTGCAAAGGGTGTCGTAGGAGATGTTGAAAAAGCTCTCGATGTTTTTGAAGTGGTAGTTCTGCAGCCCCACGGTGAACAGGGCATCGTCGCCGATCTCCTTGCCCACCTCCTTGCCGCAGTAGGTAAAGTAATCAAAATCGCCCTTGCGGCGATCGTACCGCAGGCGCAGGGTGGAGGGCAGCTGGTAGAACTCGGTGTGGCCGGTGTAGGCCTCCTCCCGCAGCATGTAATGGAGCATCTGGCGCAGCTGCCGGCCTGTCACCTTGAACATAAACACGCCGTCATCGTAGGGGAAGCCCTCGATGAGGTCGCCGTAGGTGACAATGGGGCCCAGCTTTTCGGCCCGGATGCTGCCGGAGCCGATGAGCATCACGTCGATGCCAAGGCTGCGGGTGAAGATATCTGCAAACAGGTTGCCCAGCTCAGTCTCCTGCGTGCGCTGGGGGTGGGTCAGCTCCCGGCGGAAGCGCCCTACGATGTGGCTGTACTTTTCGTCCACCTGACTGGTGAAGCGGTGCAGCACCTGCTCCATGGCGGGGTTGCGGGGGCAAGTCTCGGCGGTGATGGGCACCGTGTGCCATGTATAGGAATCGATGCAGTTGTTGTCCGTGTCCACAATGATGTCAAAGCGCCCGATCTGGTCGGTGCCGGTGCCCGCCTGCGCAATGACCACGCCGTTTTCCTCCACCGCGTGCTCTGGCAGGGTGTGGCTGTGCCCGCCGATAATCAGATCCACCCCCCAGGCCGGGTCCAGCTGGCGGGCCAGGTGCTTGTCCTCCTCAAAGCCGATGTGGGTCAGCAGCACGGTAAAATCGATGTCGATGCTGTTGTGGGCGTTGCAGATCTTGCCCACCTCGGCGGCAGCTGCGGCGGTGTCCACAAAGGACCCCACCAGCGATTCGGACTTGGTCTGGTTGATGACGTCCTGGGTGATGATGCCGATGAACAGGATGTTCATGCCATCCACCCGCAGGATCTTGTAGGGGGTAAACAGCCGTGTGGGGGTGTTTTTGATGTAGAGGTTGGCGTTGATGATGGGGAACCGGGCACATTTTTCGATGAACAGCAGGTGGGCGATGCCGTAATCCACCTCGTGGTTGCCGATGGTGACGATGTCCGGGGCAAGGGCGTTCATAATCTCAATGGTGGAAAGCCCCTTGTATTCGGAATCAATGACCGAGCCCCGGAACATATCACCTGCAATGGCGTAGATGGTGTTGGGCTCCTCTGCCCTCACCTTTTCGATGTAGCCGGACAGCATGGAAACGCCGCCCACCAGTTTTTCGTCCACCTGCTCTGCCAGAAAGTCTCCGTGCAGATCATTGGAGTGGAGGATGGTGATCTTTTTGGTCTGTTTCATGGTGCATTCCTCCCGGTGTTGGTGTGCGCGTCGGTCAACCCATGCCCTCCTGTCGCGCAAAGTAGACGGTGTTGACAAGGCTCATGTAGCTCTCTTCGCCGTCCAGATAGAACTTCAGGGCAAGGGTGTCCTCGTCCTCCAGCGTGACAGCGTAGCGGGAGCCGTCCTCTCCGGTAAAGGTAGCGTACCACTCCTGATTGGTCTGGAAGGGCACCTCCGGGGTGCCCTCCTGATAGAACAGGTCGGCTTCCTCCACGTTCAGCTCCGGGTAGGGGGTGATGTAGCTGGCGGTGAAGGGCAGCTGGCTGCCCTCGGTGTCGGCGTCGGTGGGCAAAAAGCACATCCGGTCGGCGTCTGCGGGGTCAGTGTCAAAAACGCCCTCGTCGGTGTCGCGGTAGATCTCCAGCCAGTTGCCCTCCAGCGACCAGGGGCTGGTGTCGGTCTCCCAATCGTCCCCTTCCGGGTAGATGGTAAAGTCGCACACGCCGTCTGCCTGCACCACATGGCCGTTCTCGCCGGAAAGGAAGGGGCTGAATACCAGCTCTTCGCCGGTGCTGGGGTACAGCTCCACCTCGGTGTTGGGGACAATATCGCTGATGTTGCACAGCAGCAGGATGGGCTGACCGTCCTCACTGTAATAGAGCTGTTTACCGCGCTGGAGCGGTTTTTCGGCATCGTCTGTCAGGCTCGTCTCGTAGACGAACAGGGTGGCCTGCGCCTCCTGCGGGAAGATGCAGTACAGGTCGCACCCGCCATCCGGTGCCACGACCCAGTGATCCTGCGGGATGTCGTAGACGAAGCCCCACAGCTCCCGCAGGTCGGTCTGACTGTCCAGCACCTGCTGCACATCGGTGGTAATCTCGTAGGAGCCGCCCAGATACAGCACACAGGCGCGGTATTCGTCCTCCCCTGCCAGAAGGCGCATGTAGGTCACGTCCTCCGGCTCGGCGTACTCCTGTTTGGCGGAGGGCGATGCGATCATGTTGTCTCCGTCCAGCATTTTTTCGGGCTTGGAGCTGGACGCGCTGCTGCCTTTGCCGCAGCCCGCCAGACCGATGGTCAGCGCCAGCAGGGCTGCCAGAAGTTTCAGTCGTTTCATAAGTTCTCCTTTCTCATGCCCTGCCAGGGCGCGCCTCAGGAGGCAGCGCCGGGCGTTGAGTATTGGGAAAAATCGTCTACGCCCTCCACCGGCACAGGGCTGCCGGTCCCGGCGGAAAACTGGGGCGACCAGTCCAGCGTGCGGCCGGTGGTGCAGTAGACCACCGCCATGATGTCGGGGACGTCCGGGGTGCCGTTGCACAGCAGCAGAATGGGCTGGCCGCCCTGCCTGCCGTAAAGTTCTTTCCCCAGCTGCGCGGGATACGCGGGGTCCTGTTTCTCATAGACAAAAAGCGTATCCTCCCTGCGCACGGCAAAGATGCAGTACAGCTCGCGCCCGCCGCCCGGCGCTGTGACCCAGCGGTCTGCCGGGATGTCCGCAACGAACTGCCACGGCTGTTCCTGCAGGCTGTCCAGCGCAGCGTCCATATCGGCGGTGCGCTCCGGGACACTGCCCAGATAGAGCACCACGGCAAGGCTGCCGTTCTGCTCTGCCTGCTGCCGCAGCTGCGCCACGGTCACAGCGTCCTGCCGGGGGACGCTGTCCGGGGCGGACGCGCCGGAGCGGATGGGGTCGCCGTCCACCGGCCCGCAGCCCGCAAGACCCAGTGTCAACGCCAGCGCGGCAGCAAACAGCTTCATGATCACGCCCTTCATCTTATGCCCACGGGTCGGCCGATGTCGGGATGCGGATACCGGTCATCAGGTACTGCTCCCACAGAAACCACTGCCCGTTGCCCTTGCGGCGCAGCTTGATGGGGCGGGGGTCGTCGGCACCGCCGCAGGGGATGAACAGTTTGCAGTAGCCCTCCTCGGTGTTGGAGGTGTGGTCACTGCCCACCAGAAGCGTGAAGGGCTGGCGGGGGGGATAGCCGTTTTCCGGCGATGCACCCACAAAGTAGGAGAAGGGGATGCACCTTTACC
>OGOR01000919.1_pt1 | contig 19527 bp, 20 predicted proteins | sample 1552771 | NCBI WGS metagenome assembly OGOR01 (sample SAMEA2580124, study PRJEB22360) | human gut metagenome | biome: human gut; feature: human-associated habitat; material: faeces | place: Denmark | collected 2008/2010
GACAGCGGCCGTACACCAAAGAGTTGCTGCTGTATTTAGCCCACGGACGGTTCCGCCCTCCTTAAAAATCACCCCGCTGCACAGGAATCCAACGCCGGACACAATGTAACTGGCAATCCGGTACACCTCATCCGAGCCGGACATGAGCGGAAACATCAGGAACAGGCAGGCCCCCATTGAAATCAGAACATTGATACGGATTCCGGCGGGATGGCCGGTAATCTGGCGCTCTAATCCGATCAAGAATCCCAATAGAACCGAAAGACCGATCCGGCCCATAAACTTCAATACCCCATAGGGTCGCCCCCATTCTCAAATTTTTTTTACAGGGCAAAGTATAACTGTTTTTTACTGTTAAGCCTATGGCTAAATCCTTGCGATTCCCTTGCTTTTCGGCAAGAAAATAAGCAGTCACCATCTGGTGACTGCTTATATATTTTAACGATGACTTTTAAACCCTTTTTCATACGATTGCTCTGTTTACATCTAAATTTCTGATTGTCGGAGCTTATCATTAAATTTATATCCAATTCCCCAAATGGTAAGTATATATTCCGGCGCATCCGGGTTTGGCTCTATCTTTTTTCTCAGTTTGCGTATAAAGGCCATAATATTACTGTCCGCAGTATAGTATTCCTCCGCCCAAACCGCCTGATAGATCTGCTCTTTTGTAAACACCTCTCCACGATTCCGGGCCAAGAAATAGAGGATGTCAAACTCTTTGGGAGTAAGCTGGATCTCTGCGCCGTCCCGGATAACACGGCGGCTTTTGGAATCAATCAGAAGATTTCCGCAAACCAAAGAGGTGCTGGCCGCTTCTGGGATTGCCTCTCCCAACTCCAGCATGAGAGAGTCGGATTTTCCTGCATACAACGCCTCCAAGGCGTCATACAGTTCCTTCGCTGCCTGTGTCTGTGGATGCTGGGTTTGGAGCGTATTGCAAAACCACTGTAAGGTAAGGAAATCCAATGATACAAAGTTTACTCTCTTCATCAAGTCCCCTCCCCTACAACAATGTATGGTATTTCTGAATATACCACCGTTTGGCGGCCGTTACCAGCAGCATATAGGCCAGAATGGTGACCGCCAGAACACAGCAGTTGGTGGTGATCAGGGGCAGATAAACGCCCAGAGAGTTATACAGTGCAACCACGTACTTCTTGAGGAAGATCTCGATGAACTGCACCAGAACAGCAATGACCAGAATGAACACGATGGTCTGCAGGTAGCTCAGACCAGCCGGGTCCAGAATGAAGATCTGGATGGGGAAGGTAACGGCCGTTGCCATGAACATGACGAAGATGACGGCGCCGGACATACCAACCGCAGAATCCAGCTTTTTGGAAACGCCCAGGAACGGGCAGATACCGTAGAACTTCACCAGCACGTAGTTGTTGACCAGGATCATGCTGAAGAAGATCGCAGCGAGTTTTACTAACATCTTATTCTGCCTCCTTCTTCAGGTTATCAAGGTCGCAGCAGCTCTTGCGCTCGATGCGGGCATCCAGCTTGCCTTCCAGCCACACACAGCCGGCCATCAACAGGCCAAAGCAGAAGAATGCGCCGGGAGCCTGCGTCATGATGGAGACCTTGGCAACGCTTTCCGGGATCACCTGGAAGCCCAGCCATGTGCCGCTGCCCAGGATCTCACGGATGGATGCCATCAGGGTAGCGGTGAGGGTGTAGCCAACGCCCATGCCCACGCCGTCCAGTGCGGAGTCCACGATGCTGTTCTTGCAGGCGAACATCTCGGCACGGCCCAGAATGATACAGTTGACAACGATCAGGGGCAGGAACACACCCAGAGCGTTGTACAGGCTTTCCATGTAAGCCTGCATGAACATCTGAACGATGGTCACGAAGCTTGCGATAATGACGATGTAGCAGGGCAGATGCACCTTGCCGGGGATCACCTTGCGCAGCAGGGAGATCATGATATTGGAGCACACCAGCACGAAGGTGAAGGCGGCACCCATGCCCAGAGCGCTGGAAACTGCAGTGGTAACTGCCAGAATGGAGCAGGTACCCAGAACCAGACGCAGAACGGGGTTTTCTTTGATAATGCCGTTGGTAAGGATGCTTACCTTGGACTTATTTTCTTGTGCCATTTCTTACCAACCTCCTTTACGCCAGCTCGTTGTAGCAGTTGACACAGTCATTGATGGCAGCAAACAGAGCGGTGGACGAAATGGTTGCGCCGCTGTAGGCATCGTAATCCTGATTCATCACAATGTTCTGGGTGCCGTCCATGCCGTCGAACTGCGCCAGGAAGTCGTCACTGCTCACGTTGGAGCCGATGCCCTTGGTCTGGGTGGAAGCGTCTACCCACATGCCGGTCTCGGCACCATTGGCATCAAAGCCCATGATGACGGTCAGGATGCCGCCGTCAAAGCCCTTTTCCTCGGCCTTGATGGCAGTGCTGCCGTCCGGAGCTTTGACCACGCCGGTGATGCCGGCGGTGGTGTAATCGGTCACTTCTTCCAGCTCGCTGGCATCCGAAACGGAGGGCAGCACGCCGACATAAGCGGCCAGAGTGGTGCGCTTGGTGTTCTCGGCAATGACCGGGGCGGTCATACCGTTCACCAGTGCCAGCAGCAGGCTGGCGATCAGGGAGATAACGCTCAGCACAACAATGGGCTTGATGGTGCTCTCCCAGTTGGAAGACTTACTCATTTGCCAGCACCCTCCTTTGCTTTCTTTGCAGGCTTAATGTAGCCATACGGGGTCTGACGGGTCAGATCGTTGATGTAGGGGACCCACAGGTTCATGAACAGCAGTGCGAAGGACACGCCCTCGGTGTAGCTGCCCCAGTAACGGATGGCAAAGGTGACGATGCCCAGTGCCACGCCGTACACCAGCTTGCCCTTCAGGGTGAAGGGGCTGGTAACGTAGTCGGTAGCCATGAACACGGCACCGAACAGCAGGCCGCCGCTCAGCACGGCAACCAGAGCCTCGTGCACACTGTGGGTAGCAATGAGGTAGAACACGAACATGCTGCCGACGTAAGAAGCCGGGATGGCGATGCTGATGGTCTTGGTGGCCACCAGATAAATCAGGCCCAGCACGATGGCCAGTGCGCAGGTCTCGCCCAGCACACCGCCGTGGATGCCCATGAACAGATCCAGCAGGCTCAGCTTGGACTTATCGGCCACAGCCAGCGGGGTAGCGCTGGACAGCTGGTCCACCGCTGCATCCGGGAACACCCACTTGTTCATGGAACCGGCAAAGCTGATGAACAGCACGATACGGCCCACCAGAGCGGGGTTGGCAAAGTTCATGCCGATGCCGCCGAACAGCTGCTTGACGATGACGATGGCCACCAGATCACCGATGATGAGCTGGCCGATGGGCATGCCCACGGGCACGTTCATGGCCAGAATGATGCCGGTGACGACGGCGGACAGGTCGCTGATGGGGTTGGGCTTCTTGAGCAGCTTGCAGTACAGCCACTCAAAAGCCACGCAGGCCACCACGGACACAGCTGTTACCAGCAGTGCACGCATACCAAAAATGATGGCAGAGGCCACCACGCAGGGGCACAGGGCGACGATCACGTTGGCCATCAGGCTCTGGGTGGTCTCTTCGCTGCGCACATGCGGGGAAGCCGAAACAATAAGCTTCGTATCCATTACTTATTGCCTCCTTTTTTGATTTCACCAAGGTAGAACGCCTTTGCCAGACTCATCATCTGGGTAACAGGGCGCTTTGCCGGGCAGACGAACGAGCAGCTGCCGCAGTTGAAGCAGTAGTCTGCATGCAGCTTGCCCAGCTCCTGCACATCGCGTGCAGCGTATGCCTGATTGACCTCCACAGGCTCCAGACCCATGGGGCAGTACTCCACGCAGCGGCCGCAGCGGATGCAGGGATTCACCGGTGCAGGCTCTGCAGCGGCCTTGCTCAGGAAGATCAGGCCGGAGGTGGTCTTGGTGGTGGGGTAGCTCAGGTTCTCCACAGCGGGGCCCATCATGGCACCGCCGGCAACCACTTTGCCCAGCTCGCCCTTGACACCCGCAAAATCAATGATGTCCTGATAGGCAGTGCCCACGGGGACAACGATGTTCTGGGGCTTTGCGCAGGCGTCGCCGTCCACGGTGATGGTGCGCTCGACCACCGGCATACCGGTAGCCAGATACTTGCCAAGGGTGGAAACGCTGGTCACGTTCATGACGATGGCGCCGGCATCTGCGGGCAGACCGCCGTGGGGCACTTCGCGGCCCAGACACTTTTCAATAAGGATCAGCTCTGCGCCGGTGCCGTAGACACTGGGCAGGGGCTTGACCTCGATGGTGCTGTCGCCATTGGTCTTTTTGCACAGCAGGTCGATGCACTCGGGCTTGTTGTTCTCAATGCCGATGACGCACTTCGGGATGCCGGTATACTGCAACACAGCCTTGATGCCGCGGATGATATCATCGCTGCAGTTCAGCATCTCCTGCGTATCGCTGGTCAGCCACACTTCGCACTCGGAAGCGTTGATCAGCAGGGTATCCACCTGCTGCTTGGGCTGCAGCTTTACGTCGGTCGGGAAGCCTGCGCCGCCCAGACCGACCAGGCCGCACTCACGCACAGCCTTGAGGAAGCTGGCCTTATCGGTCACTTCCGGTGCCTTGACAGCCGGGTCCACGGTCTGTTTGCCATCGGTCTTGATGACGACAGAGTCGCACATGCGGCCATTGGACAGACGGAAGGGCTCCACTGCGGCAACCGTGCCGGAGACACTGGAGTGGATGTTTGCAGAGACGAAGCCGCCAGCCTCGCCGATCTTTGTGCCAACGAACACCTCGTCGCCCTTTTTGACCAGAGCTTTGGCGGGAGCGCCGATATGCTGGCTCATGAGGATGCGTACCTGCGCGGGCAGAGGCATCGGGACCGGTTTGCTTGCAGCAGTTGCCTTGTCATGCGGCGTATGCGCGCCAAGCGCCGCACGTTTCAGCTTGTTCAACATGGAATTCAAATCCCCCATTCTGCTTGAATTGCCGCCCCCACGCCCATGCAGGCGCACTGGTACAGGGACAGCAGCTGCTTAACATGTTTATTGTATCATTTTGGCGTGGGAAGTCAACGACAATGGCACAAAAATGATGTATTTTCCTGAACTTTCTTTTCATTTTTTCGTGGTTATATACAACTAACCACCGTATTTTTCTTCCTGTATCCGGTGTTTGCCTTTGTATGCGGATTATGCTATACTAAGGGCAACCAAAAACTGCGGAACGTCCCCCGCTCCGCGCAAGACTTTTCCAAGGAGGCTTCAAACCATGAAAGTTCTCAAAGCACTGCTCGCCGTCCTCACTGCTCTGGCGGTGGCCCTGACCGCCGCGCTGCTGTTCATTCAGGATAAGAACGCACCCCGTTATATCCAGATCTACGAGAACGAGCAGTAACACCCGTCTTGCACAAAAAGCATCCCCCAGCCTGAACGGCAGCGCCGCACGGGCTGGGGGATGTGTTGTTTTATGGCATACAAAAAACACCGCCGTGTCTCCCTCAGCGGTGTTTTTAAGCAAAATATTCCTTTTAGTAATCTTTTTCGCAGCCCAGCAGGTATTTCATGTGCTCAAAGGTGCGGTCATGCCCGAGGTCGCGCACCATTTTCAGCAGCTCTTCCAGCAGGGCACGGGTCTCCGGGTGGAGCAGGTAGTGGGTCTTGCTGCGCTCGTAGTATTCCCACGGGGAAGCATCGGTGTACTTGTCGCCCAGATAGATCTGGCTGGCGGCCACGCGGTCGCACACCATTTCGCACACATAGCGCAGGGGCATCTTCATGCCGGCAAGGCCCACCTTCCGGGTGCTGTAGTCGATCCAGTATTCCAGATGGTGCTTGTTGCGGCCCTTGTGGTGCAGCCACGCGGAGGAATAGCCCCGTGCCGCGCGTTCCGCTTCGTTGGGGCTGTGGTCACCCTGATAATAGATGCAGCCCGGAATGAACTCGGTAGGGCTGTACTTGCTCAGGTCGTGGGCAAGGCCCTGCTCATAGAGCCCGCAGGCAAAGCAGTATTTCATCACCAGCAGCTTGTGTCGGGTGATGGTCTCAAAATGGCCCTTGATGTTCATGCTGTTATTTCCTCCACTGCACCGTGATACGTCCCTCTTTCAGCCCGCGCAGATCATTGCTTTCGGAAAAATCCTCCCGGTCCATGGTCAGGTTGGGGTTGTAGTAGGGGTCGTGCAGGATGTTCGCCTTGCCGTGCACAGCATACAGCCGCTGCTGCTCGGCGGCAAAGCGCCGGGCCTTCACCGGGTCTTTTTCGTCGCCGCCGCGGCTCTTGCTCTCGTAATGGGTCAGCTGAGCATAGGGTGTCCACGCAATGCGGTACCCTGCATCCCGCACCCGCAGACAGAAATCCACATCGTTGAAGGCCACCGCAAAGGCTTCGTCCAGACCGCCCACTTCGTCCCACACGCTGGTCTTTACCAGCAGGCAGGCACCGGTCACAGCGGAAAAGTCCTGCACCGTGGCGGTGCGGAACAGATACCCGCTGCCGCCTGCCTTTTTGTATTTGTGGCTGTGCCCCGCGTAGCCGCCAAGGCCGGTCACAACGCCCGCATGCTGCAACGTCTCGTCCGGGTAAAGCAGCTCCGCGCCGCAGATGGCCGCGCCGCCGGGGTGAGCACACTGCCGCAAAAGCTCCGTGAGCCAATCCGCATTGCGCACCTCCACGTCGTTGTTCAGCAGCAGCAGGTAATCCCCGCTGGCGTACTGCCGGCCAAAGTTGTTGATGCCGGAAAAGTTGAAGCCCTTCTGCGGGTAGTTGACCACCTGCAGGCCGTCGTAGCGCTGCCGGGCTTCCTTATAATAGGTAAAGGTCGCCGGGTCGGTGGAGTTGTTCTCGATGACGATAACCTCAAAGTTCTCCCAGCTGGTTTTGGTCCAGATGCTGTGCAGGCACTTTTCCAGATCGTCGGTGTGGTCCTTGTTCGGGATGAGGATGCTTACCTTCGGGTCGCCCACGATATCCCACTTCACCCGGTAGGTACTGGGGAACAGGCCATCCTCCACGGTGCCGGTGCGTCCGGTGCGGGCCAGATGGTCGGCCAGCGCCTTTTTGGCTGCTGCCGCCACATAGGGCTTGGCATCGGTGCCGCCAGAGGTGGAGCCTGCGTGCACCCGCCAGTAGTACAGCACCTGCGGCACATGGGCCGCGCCGCCGGTCTTTTCCACAAGGCGCAGGAACAGGTCGTGGTCCTGACTGCCGTCGCACTCCGGCCGCTCCCCGCCGATCTCATCCCACAGCGCCTTTTGGAACACCGCCAAGTGGCAGATGTAGTTGCAGCACAGCAGGTAGTCCGGGGCGTAATCCGGCTTGAAGTGGGCCACCATGGGCCGCTGGATGCTCTTGGAAAAGAGTGCTTCATCGCTGTAGAGGAAGCCGTCCGGCTTGCCCTGCGCCCGCAGCTGCAGAATGGCTTTGCCCATGGTGTACATGGCGTGGGGCGCAAGGATATCATCGTGGTCGGCAAGGGCCAGATATTCCCCTGCGGCAAGCTCTGCCGCAGCATTGGTGTTGGCCGCAATGCCTTTGTTTTCGATCTTTTTGTATACGATGCGTTGATTCTTTGTCTGATATTCCTCCACGATGCGCTTCACATCGGCATGTTCTGCATCGGAAGCATCCGCAAGGCAGAGCTGACCGTTGGGGGCCGTCTGGTTCACAAAGGAATCCAGAAATTCCCGCAGGTATTTTTCCGGTGTATTATACAGCGGAGTCAGGATGCTGATGGTGGGCAGGCCGCAGTCTGCCGCCGTTTTGCCGGCCATTTCGGCCCGCTGGGCTTCCAGCACCTTTTTGGCGGGCAGATAGCGGGCACGCTTGCCAAAGCAGCGGCGCTTGACAAAGCCCGCGCCCCGTTTGAGCATGGTGGGCAGGCCCTCGTCCTTCGTCAGCTGCACCGCATAGCCTGCCAGTTCTCTGGCGCGTTTCAGTCGTACATTCATATCAGGCCTCGCCGCGCTGCGTTGCCTTGTAGGCCGCGCAAACCGTTGCCGTATCGCCGTTCATTTTCAGGTGGCCGTGGCTCAGCCATGCCACCTTGCTGCACATGCGCTCGATCTGCTCAATGGAGTGAGACACCAGAATGACCGTGGTGCCGCCCGCCATCAGCTCCTGCATCCGCTTTTCGCACTTCTGCTGGAACAGGAAATCGCCCACCGAAAGCACCTCGTCCGCAATGAGGATATCGGGCTTGGTGATGGTGGCAATGGCAAAGCCGATGCGGGCCACCATGCCGGAGGAGTAGTTCTTGAGCGGCACATCCAGAAAGTTCTGCAGCTCGCTGAACTCCACGATCTCATCAAACTTTTCGTCCAGATACTTGGGCGAGAAGCCCAGCACCGTGCCGTTCAGGTAGATGTTCTCGCGGGCAGTCAGGTCCATATCAAAGCCCGCGCCCAGCTCGATGAGCGGGGCGATGGAGCCGCGGACCGTCACCTTGCCCTTGCTGGGCTTGTACACGCCCGCAATGGTCTTGAGCAGGGTGGACTTGCCCGAGCCGTTCAGGCCCACAAGGCCATAGAAATCGCCGGGCATGATGTCCAGACTCACGTCCTTGAGGGCGTAAAATTCATCGTACTGCAGGCGGCCCTGCACCATGGCAAGGAAGTATTCCTTCAGGCTCTCATGCTTTTCCTTGGAGAGGTTGAAGCACATGGAAACATTGTCCACTTTGATGATCGGTTCCATTGTTCTTCCTCCTTAAATATGCAGCACAAAGCGGTCCTGCGTTTTGCGGAATACCCACACGCCCACCAGCATGGAGAGCACGGCGCAGCAGCCGCACACCGCGAACATGTTGAAATCCAGCGGGATGCCCCACATCACGGTACGGCGGAAGCCTGTGATGTACCAGTACATGGGATTCAGCTTGATGATCTGCTGCATGTTGAACCCGCCGATGGAAAAGGTCATCTGGGTGGGGTCGTAGAAGATGGCGGAAAAATACAGCAATGCGGTGATGAACACGCTCCAGATGTGCATGATATCCCGGAAGAACACGGTAGCCGCTGCCAGAAGCAGGCCCACGCCCAGACTGAAGAAGAACAGCGTCACCAGCGGGTAGACCGCCTCGATGAGGGTCAGGTGGAAGGGTGCACCGGTAAAGATCATGACCAGCAGCAGCGCCACAAAGCTGAACACGCAGTTCACCATGGCAAAGCAGCACTTTTCCAGCGGGAAGATATACTTGGGGATATACACCTTTTTGAGCAGGGGCGCAGCGCCCAGCACACTGCTCATGCCGGTGGAGGTGGCCTCGTTGAAGAAGTTGAACAGCAGCTGGCCGCACATCAGGAACACGGCAAAGTTGTCGATGCCGCTGCCGCGCATGTCCATCAGACTGCTGAACACGGCCCAGTACACAAGGCACATGAGCAGCGGGTTCAGAACGCTCCACACCACGCCCAGCACGCTGCGGCGGTATTTGAGCTTGAAGTCACGGCTGACGAGGTTCCACAGCAGATAGCGGTAGCACCAGAAGCCGTTCCACATTGCTTTGAATTTTGCCACAGGCGATCACCACTTTTCAAAATATTCAAACTTCTGTGCAGCAAAGGGCTCGTGCAGCTTGTCCTTTGCGCTGGTCTTGTGCTCGCAGCCGCAGTCCGGCCACTGCACGTTCACGGTGGGGTCATCGTAGGGGATGCCGCCCTCGCTGGTGGGGTCGTACACATCGGTGCACTTGTAGCAGAACTCTGCCACATCGCTCAGCACCAGAAAACCGTGTGCAAAGCCCTCCGGGATGTAGAACATCTTCTTGTTTTCCTCGGAAAGGGTCACGCCCACCCACTTACCGAAGGTGGCGCTGTGGGGGCGGCAATCCACGGCCACATCGAACACCTCGCCCTTGGTCACGCGCACCAGCTTGCCCTGCGTGTGCTCCTTCTGGAAGTGCAGGCCGCGCAGCACGCCGCGGGTGGAGCGGCTCTGGTTGTCCTGCACGAATTCCTTATCGATGCCGGCTTCGGCAAACTGATCCTTCTGATAGGTCTCCATAAAATAGCCGCGGTCGTCGCCGAACACCTGCGGCTCAATGACCACAACACCGGGGATCTCGGTCTGAGTAAACGTAAACTTGCCCATATTTTGTACCTCTCTTTTGTGAAGCATGTTTGTTTTATCTGGAAAAGTCTGTTCGACGCAGGCTTTTGCGCTTATTTGCCGCGGCGGGTCTGTCCCTGTTCCGTGCGCGTTCTGCGGCGTTTCTTCCGCCAAGTGATGAACCGCACCACCAGAAAAGTCACCAGCGCTGCCGCTGCGGTGGACCCCAGCGAGATGCCCAGCAGCCAGAATGCATGGCTTTGGGGCTTTACCGCCTTGGCCGCTTCCAACTCCTGACCGGTGCTGTTCTCCAGCAGTTCAGGCAGGCCGGAAATCTCCGCATCCACACGCACGCTGGTGCTCTCCTGCTTTTCGCCGCCGTGGACGGTGTACACAGCGTACACCTCCGGGTCGGAGCCAAGGACATAGCTTTCCGGCAGTTCCAGCGTCACCTCCACATCGTCGGCAGTCAGGCCGTTGGCCAGCAGCAGCCGCACGCCGGGGTCGGAGACGGTCACGGTGCCAAGGCTCCCGCCGCCGCCCACCACGCTCAGCGGTGCTGTGATGCCCTGCGCGGGCAGGTCGGTGTAGCCGGTAAAGGTGCTGAACGCATAATCCAGCAGGGTGCGCATATCGTTGTATTTATCAGTGCTCAGCTCGCTCTGCATGGTCACGCAGATGAGCCGGACGCCGTTCTGCTCCGCCAGACAGGCGTAGCTGTAGCGGGCCGTGTTGGTATAGCCGAGCTTGGAACCCAGAATGGACGAGATGTAGTACCGGCTGGAGCCAATGCGCATTTTGTCCTGCTGGGAAAAGTAGCGGGTCACGGGCTGGATGTTGGTGGGGTCCATGGTGTACATCTCATTGCGGGTGAACACCTGCTCAAAGCCCGGCTGCTCCAGTGCCCAGCGCAGGATCTGCGCCATATCGTAGCAGCTGGTGTAGTGGTCCTCGTCGCTGATGCCGTGAGGGTTTGCAAAGTGGGTGTGCGCAAGGCCCAGCTCTTCTACCCGCGCATTCATCTTTGCCACGCCGTCCGCGATGGTGCCCTCTCCCACATATTCGGCCAACAGGTTCGCGCCGTCGTTGGCACTGGCCATCTGGGTGGCGTACAGTGCATCGGTCAGGGGCACTTCTTCGCCCTCGCGCAGGGCAATGTGACTGGAATCGGTGCCCGCCAGCGAGTAAACATCCTCGTGGGTCACGGTGAGCTTTATATCATCCCAGTTCCCCTGCGCCTTTTCGCAGGCAAGGCCCAGCGTCATCACCTTGGTGATGGATGCCGGGTGCAGCTCTTCGTTCATATTCTGCTGTGCCAGCACAAGGCCGGTGTCTGCATCGATGATGCAGTAAGCGCGGGTGGCACCAAGGGCAGGGCCAGCCGCCGCTGCCCCCGGCACGAACACGCAGATCATAAGCAGCACAACGCACAGCGCCGCTGTCAGTTTTTTCATCTGGTTTTTCTCCATTGAGCGTTTTTCTGCCCGTCGTACTGCACCGGCAAAGCATCAGATAATAGTATACCACACTTTACCCCGGCTGAAAAGCCATTCAGACGTTGTTTTGCAGCAGAACGGGCTGCAGCTGCCGCCCGGCCAGCGCAGCGTCCAGTGCAGCGGGCAGACGGGCAAAGTCCGCCTTCAGGCTGTTGGGCTTGTGGGTGGGGTCATCCTGCCCGTAGGGCACAAAATAGTAATGCTTGCGCTGGAAAAGTCGAGCGATGTTCTCCCCCGACGCTCCCAGCCCATCGTTGGTGGAAACGCCCACCAGAACCGGGCACCCCACCCGCAGCAGGCTCTTTGCCGCCAGCGTCACCGGCGTATCGGAAAGCCCCGCTGCCAGCCTTGCCAGCGTGGCCCCGGTGCAGGGCGCGATCACCAGTGCACTGACCAGCTTTTTAGGGCCAAGCGGCTCCACGGCCTGCAATGTGTCCAGCACTGCATGGCTGGTAAGGGCTTCCAGCCGTTCCTGCCAAAACTGCCCGGTGCCAAAGCGGGTATCCTGCTTTGCGGCAAAGCTCATGATGGGCAGCAGCTCCCAGCCCTGTTCTGTCAGCTGCTGCGCTGCCGCAAGCGCCGCTTCCAGTGTGCAGAAGCTGCCGCACACTGCAAATGCAATGCGTCCTTTTTTCTGCGTTCTCATGTGTGTTCCTCCCGCTCCCGCAAAATGGTCAGCACGGTGCGCGCCACCGCTTCCCCAGCCGTGTCCGGCGCACAGGCGGCGGGCAGGCTGAGCGCATGGATAGCCTTGCAGCCCAGCCGCTGCGCCGCAGCAAAGTCGGTGCCGCCGGGCTTTGATGCCAGATCCACGATCAGGCTGCCGGACCGCAGCCGGGCCAGCACCCCGTCCCCCAGCACCGGGGCCGGGATGGTGTTCACCACCGTATCAAAGGCCGGAGCCAGCGCGGCCAGCCGGGCAAGCTCTGCACCCCGCAGACCAAGGCTCTCGGCCAGCGCACGCTGTTCGGCGCGCCGGGCACAGACAGTCACATTTGCCCCCAGTGCCGCCAGCCGCGCCCCCAGCGCCTGCCCCACCGGGCCAAAGCCCAGCAGCAGAAGGTTTGTGCCCCACAGGGTACGGGTGCGCTCGGCCAGCAGGATGCCAATGCAGCCCTCCGCCGTAGGGATGGCATTGTACACCGTCAGCTCCGGTCGGGCAAAGTAATCCACCAGCTCCACGCCAGCTTTCTGTGCGATGGTCTTTGCCTGAACTGAGAGCCTGCCGCCCAGTGCCACCGCGCCGGGTTTTGCGGCCCGCAGCAGCTCTGCCAGCGGGGTGCGGGCCGCATCCAGCGGCAGAGGCAGCAGGATATAATCTGCCAGTGCAACCTGTTCGGCTCCGCCCACCGCATAACCTGCCCGTTCCAGCACCCGGCCTGCCGCCGCCTGCCGGGCATCGGTGCCCACCACCGCAAACAGCTTTTTCGCTTCCATGCCGCATCCCCCTTTGCCTGCTCGTGGGCCATCCTATGCAGGAGAAATATTTGTTGTGAAAAAACTCCTCCAGCTTTCGCCGGAGGAGTTTTTTATCATGATTATAGAATGCGCCGCCCTGACATCCGGCACATCTTTTATTTTACGAACTTTGCCACAGCACGGGCTACGATGCCGCCCAGAATGCCGGAGACAAGGAACTCGGCCACGCCCTGCACGCCGACCAGCAGTACCACGAACATGAAGGGGTTCGCAGCACCCTTGACGGACACCAGGTTCTGCACGTAGTCGCAGCCATAGAAGGCCAGCACGATCCAGCCCATGAAGAACACCGTGTTCAGGAACGGGGCGCTCATGGCGCTGACGATGTAGCTCCATGTGCCGGGCTTGTCAAAGCGCTTCAGGCTGCTGAAGATCAGGCCGCAGCACAGGCCCATCAGCACGCGCATACCCACGCACAGGATAAAGGTGTTCACAGGGCTTACCTGAAACAGCGCACCCGTCATAGCGGAAGCACCGGTGATGGCATCGTAGAAGCTCACTGCGCCGAACACACCGCCCAGCAATGCGCCCACAGCGGGGCCCATGGTGATGGCACCCACTGCAATGGGAAGGGTCAGGAAGCTCATGTACAGCGGGCCCACAGGCACACTGCCCAGACCCACCATCTTCATGACCAGCTCAATGGCAACCAGCAGCGCCACACGGGTAAGAGTTTTCGTATTTTTCATATTCAGTTTTCCTCCTGCTGCCGTTCCGCCCTATACGTCGGATACGGCGCAAACCTGCCCGCTCTATGCGGGTTTTAAAGTAAATATTCAAACAATTTGGAGCGCGTTTTTGTCAGGGCGTGTTCCAATGGAAATGGCTGTTTTGAGGGTCAGTGGTCGCACGGGAAGCGGATGCCCGCATTGCGGCGGGCCACCGTGAGCACACGGCTCACCGCGATGGTGGTATCCTGCATCCGGCCGCACAGCTCCTGATCTCCGCTCTCCAGCGCACGGGCAAAGGCTTCAAACTCTGCCGCCTGCCGGGGCCTGCCGCCATTCAGGTTATAGTGCTCTTCCTTGCCCTCGTTAGGGTGGAAGGTGATGCCGCCGCAGCAGTTGGCGGTGGACTTCTGCATGATATAGCCCTTCGTGCCCTGAATGATGTACCGGGCCGGGGCCGCGCAGTCCTTGGCGGCGATGCTCACGGCCTTGAAGCCGCTGTAATCCATGGTCAGGATGCCGCTGGTGTCGATGCCGCGCTCTATGTTGGCGGTATATTTGGCCTGATTCGGCTCCCCGAACAGGCCCACGATGTAGCTTACATTATATACGCCAAGATCCATCAGGGCACCGCCGGCACAGGCCGGGTCAAAGGCAGGCTGTACATCGCCTGCACAGAAGGCATCGTACCGGCTGGAATACTGGCTGAAATTGCACTGTACCAGCTTCACGGTGCCAATGCGGGGCAGCAGCTCCCGGATCTTTGCGTAGTTTTCAAGGTACTGGGTGGTGATGGCTTCAAACAGGAACACCTTTTTGTGCCGTGCCAGATTTACCAGTTCTTCAGTCTGGGCCGCCGTGGGTGCCAGCGGCTTTTCCACAATAACATGTTTGCCTGCTTCCAGCGCCACGCGGGCATAGCGCACATGCTGCAGGTTCGGCACTGCAATGTACACCACATCCACCCACTGCAGCAGTTCCAGAAAATTGGTGGTGTGCTGCGGCACGCCGTACTGGCCGCAAAGGCTCTGAGCCAGCTCGGCGCTGCGCTCGGTGCTGCAGATGGCCTGCACCGTAAAAGGCGTGTGCTCTGCAAGCCATGGCAAAAATTCCCGCACGATCTTGCCCGTGCCAAGAATGCCTAATTTCATCTGATTTTTCTCCCCATCCTGTCGTTGGTCAGCCTACCAGCGCTTCCGGCTCGCGGCGGGTGCGCTTTTTGGGGTAGGTGCGCTGTTTTGCATGGCCGTGCTGGTTCTGCCGGCCATAGTGCCTGCCGCCGCCCGCACCGTGGTGCTGCGGCTGGGACGCATTGAGCTGGTACAAAAGGGCAAGTCCCTTCATCAGCAGCTCCGGGTCGTAGGTCAGCGGGTGGCGGCACAGCGGTGTCACATACTTTGCCAGCCCTCCTGTTACCACCAGAGTGGCCGGACGGCCAAGCTCTTCCTCAATGCGCTGCACCATGCCGTCAATGAGCACAGCCGTGCCCATCACGGAGCCGGACAGCATGCATTTTTCGGTGTTGGTGCCAATGGCGCTTTTGGGCGAGCCAAGATGCACCTGCGGCAGCTGGGCACAGCGGTCGCCCAGTGCCCGCAGCCCGGTGGAAAGCCCCGGGCAGATGACACCGCCCCGGAACACGCGGTTCTCGTCCACCACATTAAAGGTCGTGGCAGTGCCAAGATCCACCGTGACCACCGGCAGCGGAAAATTTGCCGCCGCATAAGCCGCATCCACAAGGCGATCCTTGCCCACAGCGTGGGGTTCATCCACGCCCATGGTCAGTCCGGTTCGGATCTCCGGCGAAACGATGACCGGCTTCCTGCCCGTATAATGGCGGGCGCACTCAGCCAGTGCCCCGGTGATCTGGGGCACCACGCTGGTGAGCACAGCGCCCTCAAAGCGCATGGGGCGCTCAGGATGGCGGCGGTGCGCAAAAATTTTATCCATTTCGACACGATATTCTGCAGCCGTGCGGGTGCGCACCGTGTCCATGCGCGCCACAAAGCATACACGTCCGTCCCGAATGCCCCCAAGGGCGACGGTGGTGTTGCCTATATCAATGGCTAAGATCATAATTCTGTTTTCCCTTTATAACGCGGCAGTATCCGGCAGGACGGCGGAGAAAGCTCCCCGATGGCCTGCCCCTCACCGCAGTCTGTCTATTCTTTGTCAAGCTGTATTTTACCGCATTTTGTTCCCAGTTACAAGCCTGTACAAAGATTTTGTTGTGCTGGCGGAACTTTTGCATTATACTAAGGTAAGAAATGTGGAAACAGTACGTTTTTGCAGGAGGTTTTACCAATGGATCTGAACGGAAAATGCGTCCTTCTGGGCGTAAGCGGCGGCATTGCCGCCTATAAAATGGCCAACGTGGCCAGCGCACTGCGCAAGCTGGGAGCCGATGTGGAAGTCATCATGACCAAAAATGCGACCCAGTTCATCACCCCTGTTACATTTGAAACGCTTACCGGCCACAAGTGCATGGTGGATACCTTTGACCGGGATTTCAAGTTTGAAGTCACCCACATCTCGCTGGCAAAAAAAGCCGATGTGATCCTTGTCGCCCCGGCCACTGCCAACGTCATCGCCAAGATGGCCCACGGCATCGCCGATGATATGCTCACCACCACAGTGTTGGCTGCAAAGTGCCCCAAGCTCGTTTCTCCGGCCATGAATACCGGAATGCTGGAAAACCCCATCACGCAGGATAATATCGCCACGCTGGAACGCTACGGCTTCACGGTGATCCCCTCCGAGAGCGGCGTGCTGGCCTGCAAGGATGTTGGCAGCGGCCGTCTGCCTAAGGAAGATGTGCTGATCGAGTATATCCTGCATGCCATTGCCCGGCCCAAAGATCTTGCCGGTCTGCGCATTGCCGTCACCGCCGGCCCCACGCAGGAGCCGCTGGACCCGGTGCGCTACCTCACCAACCATTCCACCGGCAAGATGGGCTATGCCCTTGCCCGTGCCGCCGCCATGCGTGGCGCGGATGTCACCCTTATCCACGGCGAGACTGCCCTGCAGCCGGTCAAGTTTACCACCGATGTGCCGGTGACCACTGCTCAGCAGATGTACGAAGCCGTCACCAGCCGCTTTGATGCTACGGATGTGCTCATTATGGCCGCTGCCGTGGCCGACTACCGCCCCGCTGCCGTGGCAAACGACAAGATCAAAAAAAAGGACGGCGACATGTCCATCCCTCTGGAACGCACGCCGGATATTCTGGGCACCATCGGCCCCAAAAAGACCCACCAGTTCCTGTGCGGTTTTTCCATGGAGACCCGCGATCTTGTGGAAAACTCCTCTGCAAAGCTGACCAAAAAGAATCTGGACATGGTGGTTGCCAACAACCTGAAAGTGGCCGGTGCCGGTTTTGGTGTGGACACCAATGTAGTCACCCTCATTACCCCGGACGGCACCCGTGAGCTGCCGCTGATGAGCAAGGCCGATGTGGCCGATGCCATTCTGGATGAAATTTTAAAACGCCGCTCCCAGTGAGAAAAAGTGGCTGTCGCATGTGCAACAGCCACTTTTTTATTTTTCCTTCCGTGCAAACACGATGCCAACGGTACCCGGGCCGGAATAGCCGCCGATGGTGGTGCCGATGTCTGTCTCGTGGCATTCCTTGAAACTGCCGTATTTCTTCAGTCCCGCCTTCACTGCGTCCATGCAGCCGGGCTTCGGCTGGCAGGAGGAGATGAACACAAGGCTGTCCTCGATGTCGTCGCGTTCCACCAGACGGTCGGTGATGTACTTGCCCACGCAGATGGGCAGGCTGCCGCGGTATTTTTTGACTACCTTCAGTTCGCCGTCGATCACTTCCAGTGCGGGCTTGATGCCCAGCAGGTTTGCCCCGAAGGCCAGCACACCGGAGCAGCGGCCGCTCTTGGCCATAAAGTCCAGCCGGTCCAGTACAAAGCTCAGCTCTACCCGTTTGGCAAGGCTCTGCAGCCGCATCGTAATGTTGCGAGGGGGCAGGCCATCTGCAGCCCACTTGGCCGCTTTCAGCACCAGATAGCCCTGCCCGGTACAGATATTCTGGCTGTCCACCACATAGACATTCTCGAATTCGCCTGCCGCCAGCTTCGCATTCTGGAAGCAGGACGAAAGCTTGCTGCTGACCGAAATATGGATCACCGCATCGCACTCTTTGGCAAACGGCTCAAAAAATTCGGTATATTCCACCAGATTTGCGGCGGCGGATTTGGGCATTTTGCCGCCCGCATTCACATAGGCAAACACATCTGCCGGGTGGATCGTTACGCCGTCCAGATAGCTATCCTCGCCCATCAGAATGTGCATGGGCATCAGGGCAATGTCCCACTGTGCCAAAAGCTCTTCGGACAGGTCGCAGGTGCTGTCCGCTGTGATCTTGATTCTCACATTATTTCTCCTTTTATAAAACCGTTCTGCATCCTCTGTCGGCTGCACCGACGATCCCTTAAAAAATTGTCCTTTTCTATTTTACCACAGATGATTCAAAGTTGTTAAGTATTTTGTAAAGGCAAATGTAAATCTTTTATGAAGAAGTTCCCGGTTTCGGTTTTCTTGTACACTTATCACAAATTCCGAATTGGATTTATGGTTCTTTCCGAAAATTCGGGTTTACCTGTTTATTTTGTCCGCCAAAAATTATATAATAAGATGTATCCTAATAGAATGGATTGAATCGGTCTGCTCTGCGGCCGTTATTTATTTGGAGGTTGCCTTATATGTTCATGTACACCGATTACAACCAGCACCTGCTGGACAATGTAAAAAAGATTCACTTCATCGGCTGCGGCGGCAGCGGCATGTATCCGCTCATCCAGATCCTTGCCGCAAAAGGCTACGAGATCTCCGGCAGCGATGTGCTGGATGGCAGCATCATCCGCTACGAGCGTGAGATGGGTGTCAAGGTCAGCCTGGGTCACAGCGCCGATAATGTGATCGGCACCGACATGGTGGTCTACTCTGCCGCCATTTCCAAAGATAACGTGGAACTGAATGCCGCTGCCTCCTACGGCATCCCCACCATCGAGCGCAGCGTTCTGCTGGGTTATGTGAGCCGCCTGTACAAGCAGAGCATCTGCGTCTCCGGCACCCATGGCAAAACCACCACCACTTCCATGATTACCACTGCGCTGGAGTTGGCAGGCCGCGACCCGTCTGCCGTCATCGGCGGCAAGCTTCCGCTGATCAATGGCTACGGCAAGGCTGGCAAGGGCGACGATATCGTAATTGAGTCCTGTGAATTTGCCGAGACCTTCCTGAAACTGACCCCGTACCTGTCCGTTGTGCTGAACATCGACAACGACCATCTGGATTACTACGGCAGCATGGGCGAACTGAAGTTTGCCTTCAAGCGCTTTGCCCTGATGACCAAGTTCATGATCTTTGCCAATGCGGACGACAAGAACACCATGGATGTCATGTACACGCTGGACCGCCGCGTGCGCACCTTTGGCATCCAGAACGACGGCGATTATCAGGCATTGAACGTGAACGAATACAAGCCTGGCTTCTTTGAGTTCGACCTGAAGGAGTGGAACAAGGTCACCGGCCATATCCGTCTGGCTGTGCCCGGCTACCACAACATTTACAATGCGCTTGCCATGTGTGCCGTCTGCCGCTTCGTCGGTCTGACCGTGGAGCAGTGCGCCGATGCCGCCCTGAACTTCAAGGGTGCCGGCCGCCGCTTTGAGGTTTACGGCGAGTGTAACGGCGCTTTGGTCGTGGACGATTATGCACATCATCCCACCGAGCTGCGCGCTACCCTGACCACTGCCAAGGAGATGGGCTACAAGCGTCTGATCGCCGTCCACCAGCCGTTTACATACAGCCGCACCAAGATGCTGTTCAACGACT
>OGOR01000920.1_pt1 | contig 19526 bp, 19 predicted proteins | sample 1552771 | NCBI WGS metagenome assembly OGOR01 (sample SAMEA2580124, study PRJEB22360) | human gut metagenome | biome: human gut; feature: human-associated habitat; material: faeces | place: Denmark | collected 2008/2010
GGCAATCTGGAATGAATTTTGGCTATGTTACTGAGAACGGAGTGAACAGTAACAAATGCTTAGTTCCGCATTCTGATACAGTATATGCAAAGCACCGGACATATAGAACATTCAAAAAAGCACCCCTGCCGCCAAAGCGCAACAGGGATGCTTCCAACATCACTCTTTAAGAGCCTCCAGAACTTTTACCAGATACTTCCAGACTCTCTCTGTAGAAGAAATACTAAGCACCTCTTCAGACGTATGAATATCCTTCATATCAGGTCCCAGAGACACACAGTCAAGTCCTTCCATCTTCTTATAGAAAAGTCCACACTCAAGTCCTGCATGGATTGCCACCACATTCGGTTTCTGTCCATACATTTCCTCATATACTTCCACCATCTTATCACGAAGCGGTGAATCCTTGCGATACTCCCACGCAGGATAAACGCCCTGTCTCTCATACTCTCCGCCAAGGAACTCCGTCAGATAGGCAATCTTGTCAGAAAGGGAATCTCTGGCTGTCTCCACAGAACTTCTGATACTGGAACTTCCCATTACCTCATTCTCAGAAGTCTTCAGAATACCGATATTCGTAGAAGTCTCTACCAGTCCTTTGATCGTTCCGCTCATTTTCTGAACACCATAAGGTACATTTACAAGGAAGAAAATTACTTTTTCTTTACTTGTGGGATGAAGAACCCTTACTTCCTGTTTTCCCTCATCTTCAACAGTTACTGTGATACCCTCATCAGTTCCTGCATACTCTTCTCTCCATGCTCCCTGCACAGAAGCCGCATATTCTCTGACAGCATCTGTATTTTCTTCAAGAACAAGGATTTCTGCTGTAGCCTCCCTTGTAATGGCATTATCTTTCTGTCCGCCCTGCACACTGATCAGTTCAAAATCTGTTTTCTCATCCAGACCATGGAGAAATTTTCCGAGAAGAGAATTTGCGTTTGCACGATTCTTGTCAATCTCAGCTCCGGAATGACCGCCCATCAGTCCGCTGATCTTAACTGTCAGCTTCTCTCCCTCTGCATCCAGTCTTGTCACTGGAATATGGCTGACTCCGGAAAGTCCGCCTGCACAGCTAATCCAGAGGCTTCCTTCTGCTTCAGAATCCAGATTGATAAATCTTCTTCCTTTTAATACACTGCAGTCAAATCCAACTGCACCCAGAAGACCGATTTCCTCATCTACAGTAATAAACACTTCAAGCGGCGGATGAGCAATTGTATCACTTTCCAGAAGTGCAAGACCATAAGCAACAGCAATTCCGTCATCACCACCAAGGGTTGTTCCGTTTGCAGATACATAGTCACCTTCTACAGAAAGATTTAATCCGTCTTTTGTAAAATCATGCTCTACATCCGGACGTTTCTCACATACCATATCCATATGCCCCTGAATGATCACTACAGGAGCATTCTCGTATCCCGCTGTGCCCGGTTTATAAATAACCACATTATTCATCTCATCCTGAACATATTTCAGATCATGATCCTTTGCAAACTGAACCAGATAGTCGCTGATCTGCTTTGTATTTCCTGAGCCATGAGGAATTTTGCATATCTCCTCAAAATAATGGAACACTCTTTTGGGTTCACAATTCTCTAAAACTGCCATAATTATATTACCTCCAAAAATCACACATTTGTCTTATAATATACCATTGTTTTCCCGATATACGACAAATTTTCCAGATATATTTTACCCAAATACTATAGCATTTATTTTCATTCTGCGCCATATAAATTTTATAAAGAATGGCAAACAATTGCAAAGAGGTTGTTGTATGTCCAAAAACACCATACTCACCGGTGGTATTTGTTTTCTTCTTGTCTTTCTTCTGCTGCATCCTGCTGAAAGTCTGTCCTGTGCCAGAGCCGGAATGACTCTGTGGCTGAATACATTAATCCCAACGCTTCTCCCATTTATTATTCTCACAGGAATGCTTACACATACCGGTCATATCCGGAAACTTCTCCTGCCATTTGAATCATTCTTTCATATTTTTCCGGGTGTCAGCATCTGGGGTGGTTATGTTTTCGTTCTCGGAATGCTGTGTGGTTATCCTCTGGGAGCCAAACTTGCCTCTGATCTGTATGGATTACATAAAATCAGCAAAAAAGAAGCTCTTTATCTCACTACCTTCTGTAACAATCCAAGCCCTGCCTTTATCATTACCTATCTCTGTAAGTCCTGTCTTAAGGATACAGTACCTGCCGGCATGGTCTTTGCGAGTATTTTTTCAGCAAATCTGATATGTATGCTGTTCTTTCGTTTTTTTGTGTACCAAAATGCCACCATCTCAGATTCCCCAGGATTTTCACCCGAGATTTCTTCTCGAAAAAATATACTTGATTTTTCTATAATGAACGGTTTTGAAACCATTACACGTCTCGGAGGATATATTCTATTGTTCTCCATTCTGGCAGGATGTATCAGATATTATGCGCCTTTTCCACTTCTCTATCAATACCTGCTGCTCGGATTTACAGAGATCACTTCCGGACTTTCTCTTATTTCAGTTTCCGGACTGCCATACATGACTCGTATACTTTTGTCCGCTGCAGCCACCGCATCCGGCGGTCTGTGCATCCTTGCTCAGACAAAAGGTGTTCTCCACCATGACCTCAGCATTCTGCCTTATTTTATTTCCAAGTGTATCTGCACATTCCTTACAGCAGGTATTCTTTACTGTCTGATTTCCTATCTGTGAAAATAAATTCTTTCCGGGAACTGTCATCATTTCATTATACAAAATCAGGGCAGGAAATTTTCCTGCCCCTTGTTTTCTCATCTTCTATATTTAATAACTGATTTATTTTTAGTTCTCTCCCAGATCATCTAACAGATCGTCATCATCATCTTTCGCTCCGTCATTATCATGATAAGAGCCTGTAATTGCTGCAGCCTGTGCTGTCTGAGGTGCAAGTTCCTGACGATTGTGGTTTACAACATCAAGACAGCTCTGCAGGGAATCAATAAATGTTTTGTATTTCACACCTGCATCCTCTAATGTTGTATTAAGCACACTGCCAATATTGGCCATCATATCATCTGTATAGGTGATCGCGCTGAGGCGAATGCTGTTTGCATCCTGTGTTGCAGAATCCAGAATCTCCTGTGCCTGTTTGTTAGCTGCATTGATCGTATCATTTGCCTGTGCATATGCTTTCTGCATAATCTCATGCTGTGTTACCAGTTCCTGTGCTCTTGCCTGCGCATCTGCGATCAGTGCATCTGCCTTAGTCTGAGCATCCTCAAGGATAGCGTCCTTATTGTTAATGATCTTCTGATAACGTTTGATCTCATCCGGAGTTTTCAGGCGGAGTTCTCTCAGAAGTTCCTCAATTTCTTCTTTATTTACCACAATCTTAGTAGTTGACAGTGGCTGGAATTTACAGCTGTCCACATATTCCTCAATCTCACCGATAATCTGTTCAATTCTGCTGCTCATAGTATATACACTCCTTATTTTCTATTTCTGTTACTGTACGCTCTATGTGAACAATAACTTATTTGTTGTCTGCTGTAAGACGAATCTTCTCAATAACTGCATCCGTTATCTCAGCCGGTGCAAACTTACTCAGGTCGCCTCCAAAATGTGCAACTTCCTTCAATATTGTAGAACTCAGGTATGCATATTCCAGACTTGTAGTCAGAAATACAGTATCTACATCCGGTGCAAGTACACGATTGGTCTGAGCCATCTGGAGCTCATACTCAAAATCTGTAACTGCACGAAGTCCACGTATGATCACCTGAGCGTGATTCTCTCTGGCAAAATTCACAGACAATCCCTCAAATGGTTTTACCTCGACATTAGGAACGTCCCGAGTCGCCTTTTCTAATATATTAACACGTTCCTGCACAGAAAACAACGGACTTTTTGAAGAATTATGTAAAACGCCCACTATCACTTTGTCAAAAGAAACTGCTGCTCTCCGGATCACATCAAGATGTCCATAGGTAGCCGGATCAAAGCTGCCGGGATATACTGCTATTTTCATTTATTTTTACTCTCTCTTTCCTCTGGCACATACACATATGCATAACAACACGAATGCTGCCTGCAGGCAGCAATCTTATGATAATTTCAGGAAGCAATGTATTCATTCTGAAATTATTATAGTTAATTATGCACGTTCTAAAAATACATGCTTATTTGTTTTATACTCTTTCGAACGCAGTTGCCTGTAACCGAGAGATTCCACATAACTGAAATCCGTCTGAAGATCCGCTTCCACAATAATAAGTGTATTCTTATCTGCAACTGTGCTGTCTTTCAGATATTCCAGCACCTGTCTTTCCAGTTCATTATTATATGGGGGATCCATAAAAATAATGTCAAAAACACCTTTTCCCTCAAGGGAACGCAATGCCTGCAACACGTCCATGTTCAGCAGTTTACCATCTTCTGCCAGTTTTGTAAATGCAAGATTTTCTCTGATGCATGCAGCAGCTTTTGGATTCTTCTCCACAAACACTGCATAAGAAGCCCCTCTGCTCAGAGCTTCGATTCCGATCCCGCCACTTCCGGAAAAAAGATCCAGGAAACGGCATTCCAAAAGCTCCGGCTGAAGTATATTAAATAATGTTTCTTTGATTCTGTCAGTAGTAGGTCTTGTGTCTATCCCCGGAATTGTTTTCAAATTAAGCCTTCTGGCTTTACCTGCGATCACTCTCATTTCAGATTCAGTCTCCAATCCAGGTCTCCTCTTGCAAGCCCTAAAATAAGAAGTTCTGCTGTGGCAATATTTGTCGCTACAGGAATATTGTACTGGTCGCATCTTCTCACGATGCTTGTGATATCCGGTTCTTTAGGATCAATCATGACCGGATTGTAGAACAGAATGACCATATCAAGATCCTGACGCTCTACCATCTCCATAAACTGCTTGTCTCCACCAATACTGCCGGCAAGGAATTTATGCACATGAAGGCTTGTCGCTTCTTCTATTCTCCGTCCGGTTGTACCTGTGGCATAGACCTCATGTTTGGCAAGTATATTCTTATAAGCGATGCAGAAATCTTCTATCAGTACTTTTTTACTGTTATGTGCGATTATACCTAAGTTCATAGTTTCTCCTCTCCGTTTCTCCTATTTATTTTGCGGATTTTATCTTTTATCCACAATCCTAACTGTAATTATAACAAAGCACTAAATAAAACGCAATTAAAACTTAAAAAATATACATAATTCATAATTTATTAATATTTTTCTTACAGTCATCATGCAAGTTTTCCTGTTTCCATGCTCTTCCTGTCCATGCGAAAACTTCCAGTGTATTATTTCTGCATCTTCATATACTAGCATTGCAACACAAAAACACTTTCAAAAGAAAACAACAACCAAGGAGGAAATTGATATGTCAAACACAAAATCTTCTAACCAGACAGCTGTACCGGAAGCAAAAGGTGCGTTAGACCGTTTCAAATTTGAAGTAGCAAACGAACTGGGTGTACCCCTTTCTGACGGGTATAACGGAAACCTGACCTCAAAGCAGAACGGATCTGTCGGTGGCTATATGGTCAAGAAAATGATCGAAGCTCAGGAAAAACAGATGAGCCAGGGATCCGGTTATACAGGCGGAAGCATGCAGTAATCGATTGCTGACTTTCTGAACGCACAAAATCTCCCGGGAAAACGCTCTCCCCGGGAGATTTTTCGTTGCATTGTTTTTCAGTCTCTATTATAAGCCAAAACTTCCAGTCTCTTCATTGTTGATCACATAATAAGCTGCATTCTCTTCCGGTTTTACATATACTTTGATGTCCTTTAAGTCTGCTGCTTTTTTACCCATCTCTTTCCAGATCTCTTTTACTTTTGCGGTCAGATCTGCGGATGAGAATTCTTTTCCCGCATACTGCAGATATACTTCTTCTGTCACTACAGCCGCTTTCTTTGTTGTCGTTCTCTTTGCCGGTGTTTTTCTTGCGGTTGTCTTCTTCGCAGGTGCTTTCTTTGCAGTTTCAGTTGTCTTTGCTTCTGCTGCTTTCGCGGTAGTTTTAGCTGCTTTTGCTTCTTCAGCTTTAGCATCTTTAGCGAAGACTAAAACGCGAACTTTTTTACCAGTACCATGTGGCAGAACTACTGCACCACGGATCTGCTGGTCTGCATGACGTCCATCGCAGCCTGTACGGATATGAACTTCGATAGTTTCGTCAAATTTAGCAACTGCAGCTTTTTTAACTAAGCTGATAGCTTCTGCGGTATCATATAATGTAGCGCGGTCTACTGCTTTAGCAGCTTCCACGTATTTCTTTCCTCGTTTCATTTCTATAACCTCCTGTGGTATTTGCGGGGAACGCCCTCCCACTTACTATTTAATATTAAAATTAATCAACTACTTCGATTCCCATACTTCTTGCAGTACCAGCGATCATGCTCATAGCTGCTTCGAGGGATGCTGCATTTAAGTCTTTCATCTTAAGTTCAGCGATTTCCTGAACCTGAGCTTTAGTAACCTTAGCAACTTTTGTCTTGTTCGGTACGCCGGAACCGGATTTGATCTTAGCAGCTTTCTTAAGAAGAACTGCAGCCGGCGGAGTTTTGGTTATGAAGCTGAAACTTCTGTCTGCATAAACAGTGATAACTACAGGAATGATTAAGTCTCCCTGATCTGCTGTTCTTGCATTGAACTCTTTTGTGAACTGAACGATATTTACACCGTGCTGTCCAAGAGCTGGACCTACAGGTGGTGCTGGAGTTGCTTTACCAGCCGGAATCTGTAATTTGATATATCCTGTTACTTTCTTTGCCATTTTTCGGCACCTCCTATGTGGTATTGGCGGGGGTTTATGGTCCCTCCCACGATATTGTTACCTTTGCTTGTTACATCTGTTTGATTTCTGCGAAACTAATTTCTACCGGCGTTTCGCGGCCGAAAAGTTCAACATTGATCGTTGCTGTCTGTTTCTGCACATTAAGGGCAGTGATAACACCAACGGTATCTTTCCAGGCACCGCCTGTGACAACAACTGTATCACCCTCTGCGAAATCGACCTGAATTTCCTCTTTCTTGATACCAAGAGGAAGCATCTCTTCCTCGGTCCACCGTACCGGCTTGGACCCTGGTCCAACGAAGCCTGTCACACCTCTGGTGTTACGGACAACATACCATGTATCGTCATTCATAACCATGTTGAGAAGTACATAGCCAGGAAACATTTTCTTCTGAACCTGTTTCAGAGCCCCGTTTTTCAGCTCAGCCACTTCCTGCAGCGGAACACGAACTTCAAGGATCTGGTCTTCCAGGTGTCTGTTTTCGATGGTTTTTTCAATATCGACTTTTACTTTGTTCTCATACCCGGAATAAGTATGGACAACATACCATTTCGCTTCTGACATACAATCACCTTATCCTTATTTCATTAAAAGATTAATGCCTTCGAGAATAAATGAATCCATGACGCTGATCAGTACGCAAAGCACGATTGACACACAAACTACCACGATAGTCTGTTTAATCAGTTCATTGCGGTCTGTCCAGACAATCTTCCTGAATTCTGACTGAAGTCCCTGAAACCAACTCTTCTTCTGGCTCTTGCCAGCAGATTTTTCATTTCCTTGCATAGCCTGACCTCACAATTCTCTGTGAGTAACTGTTTCGTCCAGTTACCTTGGATTACTTTGTTTCCTTATGCAGAGTGTGTTTGCGGCAGAACTTACAATATTTCTGAGTTTCCATTCTCTCAGGATGGTTCTTTTTCTCCTTAGTCATATTGTAGTTACGCTGCTTGCACTCGGTACATGCTAATGTAATCTTAACGCGCACAACTTCCACCTCCAGTGTTTTCATTTGCATGGTCATTTTCCTCATGCCGGACGATGTATCCGTCATCTTTTCGGGCATAAAAAAAAGACCTAACTTCCATGTCGCTTGTCAAGTTTATCACACATGGCATACCTAAGTCAAGTCTTTTCTTATTATTTATGCTTATATTTCATCGCATATTTTTTACAGGAACTTTCCTAATCTGCCTTTTCTCGGCCGGCTCTGTCTGAAATATGATAGGAACCCTTGAAGGTACGTTTCACCTGATACAGACATCCGTCTGCCTCCTCATACAGTTCCTGGAAAGTGATATCTCTTCCATCTGAGAAAACAATCCCCATAGATGCGGAGATCATTACCTCCAGGTTTTCTTTCACATAATCAATATGCAGCTTCGCAGAAAGTACACGCAGACTCTCCTCCGCCACTTCCCTGGTCATATCCGGCAGAAATACCACAAACTCATCACCGCCCAGACGACAGACGATGTCCTGAGCCCTGCAATGCTTCTTCATGATCAGGACAACCTCGCAGAGAGCCCTGTCTCCCCACATATGTCCCATGACATCATTGAGCGTTTTGAAATTATCCAGATCCACAATAGCAAAAGTATTTACACATCCCGGATGAAGTTCCTGCACAAGCATCCGGTTTATGGCAGATGTGCCCGCTGCCCTGTTCATGGCACCTGTCAGAAGATCCGTCCTTGCCTCCTTCTGAAGCTTGAGCATATCATTCTCCATATCCGTAACATCCTCGATACTGCCGACCATACGGGACACTTTTCCCGATTCATCGTACAGATTCGTAGTCTTGATCTGCAGATACCGCATACGACCTCCTGCCCATACTTTCGCCTTCTGTGAATGCAAAGCTTCAGCAGAATCTGCCCTGGCGAATATATCCCTGATCACAGAACAGGTTTCCGGATTGATCTCCCTGATTTTCCGAAGCATGACCGGTACGCTGAGCTCTGACTGATCCAGTCCCAGATTCTGATATTTGTCATTCAGAAACTGTATCTGTTCTGTTTCCACATCATAAGTAAAAACGCACAGGTCACTCTCCCTTGCTGTGATGCGGTAAGTTTCCTCATTCAGCATAAGCTGACGGTTCAGATTGCGGATAGCGATCCTGTCCTCACGCCGGAAATACAGATAAACTCCAATAACTGTTATAAGACTCAGGATGATCACCAGCGTAATCGCAAATACCCATATCCGATATCTGAGTCCTGCCTGATGAATATACCTGTTATCAGCCATTGTTACCGCAAACAGATTCGTACTGTCCACAGGCGCCGCAGTCACCATATAATCTCCATCTTCACCTGAAATCGCAAAGTAATATTGGAATCCACTGTCCATCCGGGACTTAATATCGGAAATCGGCAGACTCAGTTCACGCCCCTCCAGCCAGGTCAGGAAATCATTATCAAAAGTGTCATTGCCGCCATCAGACACAATATATTTTCCATGATTATCTATCACAAAAAGCCCTGCATATCCTTTTCTACGGTCTGCATTTCCATATACGTCCAGACTGCTGCACGGAAGCGTCCCACAGAGCACTCCCTTAATCTGCTGTGCCTCATTTTTGACAGGTACCGACAATATCACTCCATCTGCGTAGGAATATCCATTTTCTGCCAGACCCCTGTTACCTAACATAGCCATCAGGAAGTATTCTTTCAGGGAATAAGCCTGTCCATCCTGCACGCAGCGGCCATCCTCACTGATAATCTTCAGCGAATCAAACTTCTCTGTGTGACGGTGAAATTTCTCCCTCAGCATCTCCTCTGTCTGTACTTCATCTAAAGGCATATCACTGATATAATCTGCCGCACACTCCAGAAAATCATAGTACATATCAATCCGGCTTCCGACAAGTGATGCATTCTGCTCTGTCCATTCCAGAAGAGAATCTCTGGCTCTGGAATTCTCTGTTTTCATCACAAAACTGTTAAAATAAAATAAGGCAGCTGTAATGATGATCACTGCGATCAGTCCTGCCATAAACAGAATCCGCTTTCGCTTCTTTTTATCATCTGTGCCGTTCTTATCATCAAATCTTTTCATACGCAGCTTTCTCTCCTCCGCTCTCGTTCTGCCTATGATAAAGTCATATACTGCCAGTCCTTTCTACAGACTGGCAGTTATGTCTTGTATTTCATTATATGGACCTGTGGAGAGATTGTCAAACAGAAGAAATACTCTTCTTTTGTCAAAAGCAAATGTAATGTTGGGAAAAATGACTATAAATCTGAATCTCAGGTGGCAGATGATGATAAGATTGTTACATTTACAAACTGAAAAACAACCGAAACACCAGAAACCGAAGTTTCTGCCAGAAAAATCTGTCGGGGATTCTTTTTTTAACTTTATCAGAAGTAATCATACCCACCATGAATGTCCACAATACTTCCATTCATGTAGTTATTGGTAAGTATACTGTACGCCATATCTGCCACGTCTTTGATCTCACCGAATCTGTGCAGTGCGATCTTGCGGTTGATGCGTTCGTAGCTTTCCGGTGTGCGGTTCTCATGCCAGGGCGTCTGGATGAAACCGGGGGCAATGGCATTGACTGTGATGCCTTTTGGCTCAAATTCCTTTACCAGCGATTTGGTAAGGAAGTGGATGGCAGCCTTGGTCACGCCGTATACCAGAGAGGAGGAGTATGCCTGCTGCCCTGCATAGGAACCCATGAAGAGTACTCTTCCGCCCTCTGTCATAACAGGCATAAATTCTTTGACCATAAATACAGGTACAGACAGGTTGGTATTTACGATCTTATTCCATTCCTCGAAAGTGTAATCCTGAAATTTATCGTAAGTGCTGATTCCCGCATTGCTGATCAGCCAGTCTACATGTCCTGCTTTCTCTTTTACTTCTCCGACGAAATTCATCATATCGTCATAGGAAGACATGTCCGCTTTCAGAATAATAAGCTTCTCCTGGTCTTCCGGTTTCAGGCTGTCCCAGAATTCATTGGCTTTATATGCATTGTGAGCGTAAGTGGCAAAGATCAGATCATCTTCTGCTGAGTTTGCCAGTATCTTCTCCACAATACCGCGTCCGATTCCGGAGGTGCCGCCTGTGATCACTGTTACCTTGCTCATTTTGTATTCCCTCTTTTTATTCATCTATAATACAGACAGATCTGTTCTCTGTCATGCGGGAGTCTCCCCACTTCCATAAAACGGACTGCCTGCAAAAAAATTCCTTCTATATTATATATTCCACATTACCGAAATATATTCTTCACTCCTACAATTCCATCAGTCTGTCATAAACTTCCTTCGGTGCATATGGCTGCTGATTATGGATCGGTTCACCCAGACAGGTCTTGGGATATGCAAAAGTTCCATGCTCCAGCATAACTTCCAGAAGTTTCGGGCCTTCCCCTTCCAGAAATTCCGGTGCTTCTTCTCTGACTGCATCGCAAAGCATTCTCAGTGCGGGAATGCCGTAAGCCTTTGCCACCTCTGCGAAATTACAGGAAGCAAAACCGCAGCCGTCTGTGGTTCCTGCGAACAGACAGTCAAAATAATCTCTCTGCAGGTGACGGATCATGCCAAGTGCTTCATTATTCATAACCATGATCTTAACAGGAAGATTCTCTCTCTTCACCCACTCCAGTTCCTGGATATTCATCTGGAGTGCACCATCTCCACAAATACAGGCAGTTGGTTTTCCTGTTGCATAATAGGCTCCTATTGCAGCCGGAAGTCCATAGCCCATAGCGCCATGACCGCCGGAGAAAAGAAGCTTCTGTCCTTCATGGTTCTTAAATGACTGATAGCTCCATACCATGTGCTGGCCCACATCAACTGCGATAGCAGATGTATCCTCCAGCATATCACTGAGGTCTGCGATCATACGGTTCGGATATCTTTCCGGTGTGGCATCATCAACTGCCTGAAGATTTTCTTTAATCTCTGTGCAGACATTCAACCAGTCACTTACACCCTCTATATCAGGATCATCCACTTTTGCAAGACAATCAATCACTGCTCCTGTCTCTGCCTGAAGCTTTACCTCATTCTCACCATTCTCATGGATATCTCTCTGAAGATTGTATGGATCAATATCTATACGTATGATCTTTGCACCTCTGGCAAATTCATGTACTTTGGTTCCGATCTGTCTGGTACACAGAGAAATGCCAAAACAGAGAAGCAGATCGCTTTTTGCATTGGCGATCATATTTGCATAACGGTGTCCATAGGCACCGCCGATGCACCCGAAATTCAGCGGATGGTCGTATCCCAGAACTGATTTCGCCAGAACGCTGGTGATGATCGGAATCTGTCTCTTCTGTGCAAAGCGGATCAGTTTCTGCTGGCTGAAGCTGCTGTCCACGCCATGGCCCAACATGATCACCGGACGTTTTGCCTGTTCCAGTGCTTCCAGAATCGTATCTGCCGCCTGCTGTGCTGCAGCTGCATCTGTATGTTTGTCCTCAAAAGTCATGTCATAGACCGGATTCTCCACTTCACTTCTCTGGATATTCATGGGAAGATCGATGAGCACCGGTCCTCTGCGTCCTGTGGTTGCAATATGGTATGCTTTATTTAATTCCTCCACAATGTCCTCAGGGTTTCGTATCTGAACAGCATATTTCGTGATCGGTTTCGCCATTGCCACGATGTCTGTCTCCTGAAATCCCTGCTGACGCAGTCCTTTAATCCCGGAGTACTCATACGTGTTCAGCTGCCCTGTCAGAAAGATCACCGGCAGAGAGTCGTAATATGCATCTGCCACACCACTCAGAAGGTTGATGGCTCCCGGTCCGCTGGTAGCATAGGCGCAGGCACATTCTTCCTTCGCCTGTGCGTATCCGCAGGCTGCGAAAGCTGCCCCCTGTTCATTGTAACTGGAATGATTCTCTGTCTCCGGATTTCTTTCAATGGAATCTACCAGATGTGCAATCATGGTTCCCTGATAGCCGAAGAAATGGCGGATTCCTTTTTTCTGCAAAAACGTAACAATATAATCTGAAAGTTTCATGTTCCCTCCCGTCAGATCAGCGTGCCGATCTTACTTCTCTGTACTGTCTTTCCTGTTTTCTCCAGTACGTCTACATAGATGTCAAAAATCTCTTCGTCCTCTGCAAAGAGTTCATTCTTCTGCAGACTCTTCTGCATCATCTTGAAATAGGGACGAAATACCCTCTCAAGTGTCATATAATCTTCATTCTTATACAAGTTCTTAATGTAGTCTTTCTGCTTCTCATAGGAAACACTCAGATTCATGCGCTCCCCACAGAACTCTACATAATCCCAGCATTCATTGAAATAGTCTTTGTGCCGCCTGCTTCTGGCAAGTTTGCGGGCATTTTTCATTCGCTCTTTACAGTATTTCTCAAAGTTTCCGGATTCTTTCCAGAACTGTGTATAGCTTACCCTCGCACTGACCACCAGCGCAATGGGTGTCACATAGCGGGGTTCCTTTGCATCTTTATAATTCTTTCCATAGCTTATGGTAAGATACTCTGCGGTTTTTGCCGGAACCTGGAGTTCTGCACCTTCAAGAGTGACACGTTTACTCTCCGCAAAAATTTCTGCTGGGAAAACGGTAGTCTGTTTTCTTCTTTTGAGGATATATTTATTTGCTCCGGGCTGCTGGCAGGATCTGACAAGCCTGTCATACAAATGTGCAGCCTGTCCCTGGCGCCCGGTTATCATGCACTGCAGCCGCATAATTGTACGGTTCACCCTGCTCCTGAAATTTCTATCTGCATAGTTGATATGACAGAGCTCTGTCCATGCATTCTCATCTCTGGATAATCTGCGTTCTGCTTTTACAGAAGCTGCCGGCGTTCTGAGCGGAAAAATACTGACTCCTATTCCCGGGAATGCGTAGTCTCTGGTGTTGTCCAGATTCAGGCACAGAGTATCTGTATTGGTGTATCTCAGATAAAATCCTGAGAACCATTTGTGGCTCTTCATGGATTCCAGTGCTCTCTTTTCCCTTGGATCTTCATCCACAGCCAGACGGAACCGTTCCATATCCGCTGTTTTCATCAGCACAACTCCAAACATGGGATTCTGTGGGAAAGGATGCCCTTCCACTGCGCAGAGTGTCAGTCGTGGAGAGAGGTAATATTCTATTTTATTCCGGCGGCATATTTCATCGATTTCCTGTAATAATGATAAAATCACCTTTTGTTTTTTGTTCAACTCTTTACTCCATTTCTATTGATGTCACTTAACAGTTACAGTCTGCACGATCTTCTTAATATCTTCAATACTTTCATATTTATCAAGCCATTTATCAAGCACAACTGTAATATCCGTCTTCTTTCCAAAGCTTTTCGCCTGTCTGCTGCCATCGTTCAGATCATTGATAAAAATACGGTACAGCTCTGTTCTTACATAAGAAGGCATCTCATATTCCAGTGCTTTCTTATAATTTGCAAAAGCCTCCCTGGTCTGTCCCTGTTTCATCCTGACATCACCCACCAGCTTATAAGCGCAGGCTTTCTCTTCTCTGCGAAACTGACGGTTTCGTACCTGTTCTGCAAGCCACTCCAGTTCGCTCTCCTCACCTGTACAGATGATCTGGGTGCGCAGTTCTGCAAGCTCATTGGAATACCCCAGCCGCTTCCATGCTCTTGTAAGAGCTTTCCTGTACATCTTATGTTCTTCTGAAACTTTAACCTGTATATCCGCCGGCGCTTTAACTTCTTCAGTTTCTGCTGACGGATCTGATACTTTTTTATTCACATCATCAGCCGATGTTTCATCTGATGTTCTATCTGATTTTATCTGTTTTCTGCTTTTTCCCGGATTTTTCTCCACACTGACTGGCGTGATCATCTGTGTGCCGATCACAGCCCGGATTTCACCGATTTCTTTCTCTATCTCGCTCTGCGTACGTGCACACACTGTTTTTGCCAGATATAATGCTCCCTGGATATCATCATCCTCAGGTATCAGACGACTCCACAGCTCCATCAATGCGAGAGCCTCCTTCTTGTTGTGGTTTGCAATAAGCTCTTCACAGCTTTTCAGGATTTCAGATTTGTATCCTCTGAAGAATCTGTCCATCTCCATCCATACAATTCCGTTAGTTGTCTTATTCTTTACCTGAAGATAAAGCTCTGCCGCTTTCTGCATCTCGCCATCCATCCAGAGGATATCTGCCTTATATTTCAGGAAATAACCATCCTCAGGAAACATTTTAAGAGCCTTATCAAGAAAACGTTCTGCTTCGATCCGGTTCTCTCCCGCATCCTCCATCAGGAACCTGCACTTAAATTTCATAAATCCCGGATGTCCCGGATATTTCTTCAGAAGCTCATTGACGATCTGTTCTGCCTCCTTTATCCGATGGAATTCATAATGATCCGCAGCTTTCCTGAAAAACTCAATATCTTCTTTCAGTCCCTCCATCTCAGAACTCAGATGGTCAAGCTGCTGACGGACCTGCATCATCCGATATGCCTTTGACACACGTTCTGTATAAAACAGAGTAAGCATTGCCGCATAGAATACATCGTCAGGTATCTCCACAAGTGTTGGATGATAAAAAGCATAAATGTTGGTATAGTCTTCTCTTCCGATAAAGTCAGCACTAAGCTGATTCTTATAATAAGAGCCAAAAAGTGCACTCAGCTTACGGAAAGATCTGCTTTCCACCAGCTCACTGATCTTAAGTCCTGATTCATCAATCGCTCTCTGCAGGTCCAGTGCAACAGCGCGGGCTTTCATTGCAAGCCCATCCTGGCGGACCTTATGGCTTTTTTTCGCAATGCGCATATTGTAGAACTTTCGGAACACACTGTCCCAGCGCAATCTTTCCTTATTGATCTTCGGCATGTATTCTTCACGTAGCTCCTGATAAGGAAGATCATCTACACACACTGCTACATGACCCTCCCTCTTATCATGAGGAGGCATGTATGACCACTCGTCTCCATAATGCCAGATCAGATAGTCACTGCACTTATTTGGGATCATTGCCTTTTTTCCCTCAAAGATGCCCTCCTTTACAGGGAACATCATATCCTTATCAAAAAGAAACGGACAGCCGCCCCAGCGCATGGCATAACGGTCACATTCCTCTTCTTTATAAGAGAACATGATCTTCTCAAGCTTTGCCAGTGTTCTTTTTTTACCAAGAAAAATATAAGAAAGAAGATACTTCAGATACATGGATGCAGGTATCTCCCAGCGGTCGCTGTAGCCTACAGAAATATTGATAAGATCTGAGTAGATCATCATGTGTGTTCTATATTTCTCGTATTCTTTGTCGTCAGCCGGAACAGGATCCAGTGTAAGAATGTCTATGATTTCTCCGCCGCAGTCCTTCCCGATAATCTGGCTCTTATGGATGGCACAGGTATTGGTGGATGCGTAGCGCGGAAATGAATTTGTATAGTTTCTGTCCACCTCCGAACACTGTATCTCTCTGTCAGGCGGGAGTTCTGTTTTGCATATCTCTATGAATTTCTCCCAGTCCGAACGTGGCATATAAAGGTCTACATCATCATCCCAGGGAACAAATCCCTCATGTCTGAGAGCTCCGATCAGGGAGCCTCCTGCCAGCACGTATCTGAGGTTATGTTCTCTGCAGATTTCATCAACCTCCCTGAAAAGCTTCAGGAGGTATTTCTGTTTCTCCGTCATGAATTGTCCTTTCTGTTGATTGTTTCCAAAATTTCTATTATTCTTACCGACTCATCATAGAAAAGCCGGGTACATTCTGTCCGTTTGTCTCTGATCATAATCATCAGCTCCTGCAGCAGATAGCGGAAACCATTTCCCTCGAAGTTAAAGCTGTACCTTTTCAGAAATTCTTTTCCTGAAATATTGGCTTCAAAGTATCCGGTGTTCCACCAGTCATTAGGGATAGTTACCCTGCCGTTGCTTCCGATGATCACAAGTTCATTCTCAATGTCAACCGTTGTTCCGATTTCAATAGTCGCCAGTGCACCGGCGTATTTCATGGAAATCATATCATATACAAAACGGCCTTCCTGATTGCGGACCGCATTGGTGTTGATATCCTGGCATTTTTTTCCCAGCAGTTTCAGTACTGCGCAGATAGCTGTGCAGACCGTCTCATTAAAAGTCCTGCCGCCCTCGAAATCATCCTGGGAGATCGCACATTTGACACTTACCAGATCTCCCACCAGGTTACTGTGTACCAGCCATACCAGCTGATTAAACGCCCGCAGGTAGACCAGTGTGGTCCGCTCAATGAGAACCACATTGTTCTCCCTTGCCATCTGAAACAGGTAGCGCAGTTTCTCTGAGGAAAGTGTCATGGGCGAATCACTGATCACATATTTTCCTTTTTTCAGCGCTCGCTCAATATATTCTGCTCTCCGGTTCAGCGATGTCTTGATATAAACAATATCTACATCTGCCAGAAATTCATCATAGCTGTTCCAGCAGGAACCTAACTCATATTTATCACAGAATCTCTGTGCAGTCTCGTGATCCTCGCTGAATACACGTTCCACATGAACTCCGCTGACATATTTGGATTCCTCCACAAAATCATTATCCCGGATGTCATCCGTCACGATTCCCATATTAAAGATAACACCTTCACTGCGAAGCTTTGTACTGGAAATATTCTTGGTCCTTTCCAGATAAACTACATCACAGTAGTTCTTAAGGTAATCGAATTTCCCTCTCCAGTCAGATCCTACCACCAGGACATCAATATCATACTTAATGATGTCATTGACCTTCTGTCCCTGATATTCCTCAATGATGATCTCATCTGCCAGCCCCGTCCTTCGCACATTCTCGATTCTCTTAATGAGGCTGTCCCGCACATTGAGTTTGCCCCGCTCAATATCAAAGCTCTCACTTGTGACACCTACGATCAGATAATCACCAAGTGCTTTTGCTCTTTTGATAATATTGTAGTGGCCTTTATGAAAAAGATCAAAAGTGCCATATGTGATTACTCTCTTCATTCTTTCGTCATAACTCCCCTGAAAAAAATATTCTTATTTTGCCGAACAGTTTTCCTGCTCCATACGATAGATACTTTGATTATATCATACTTCCCAACTTCCGTCACCTGTCCGTTACAAAAATGTTAAATTCGCGTTAACTTTACAAAAAGAAGAGTTTTGAAATACTGTTTTTGTATCTCAAAACTCTTCCTTTGTGTTTATGGTTCTTTATTGTCGTCCATCGTTCTGGTAGTAGCTTCCAGTTCCTGGATCAGGTCTTCCAGCGAAAGCTCCTCTTCCCCTTTGATCAGTTCATCAGGGATATCATCCAGATTATCTTCTTCAATCTCCAGCTCCATGCCGGCCACATTGCTGAAGCCTTCATGACTGTCGGAAGAAGTATGATCCGGTGTATCCTCGTCCATATTTACTTTCTCCACATGTCCGTCCTGCTCACTCTCTGAATCAAGCGTTGCCGCAAGCTCTGCGATGGCTTTCTTTCTTCTGAGAAGTTCATATTCATCATATTCGCTGTCATACTCTTCTTCCAGACCTTCATCTCTGACTGTCTTATCCTTCTTGATCAGAATAAATGCGATCAGATTCAAAACACCCGTATAGAGCAGATCCACAGGCAGACTTCCCAGTACAAGTACAAATACCAGTGATACTCCCAGAAGCACCCATACATTGTTCATTGCAGGAAGCATCAGGATATATAAACCATTCATAATGATCATGATCGGATAATGGAAGAAATAAATTCCCATTGTATGTCGTCCCACATAGGTGAGCGGCAGTTTGATGTCCGGCACTAACGCAAGCATCGTATAGACAACTACGAAAGATACCAGATACATCAGCAGTCTGAGGATCACTCCCTGAGGATCCGTCAGGCCACAGAGCTGATATCCATGATTACCTCGGAAAATAGCAATTCCCATTTCATTTGGGATCATATAATTCGGTATCGCCCACAAAAGGACTCCGGAGATTGCCACCAGGATCCATTTTCCCTTAAATTTACGGATCGCTGTGATATATTCACTCTTCCAGAGATACCCCGCAACAAAGAACGGGAAAAATACCACGATTCTTGATGATGACAGGAATGTGGTAAATTCCGGTCTGGTTCCTGCCCATAATGCGAACAGGATACTGAGCGGAACAATAAATCTGATCTTACCCAGGGCCTCAATGGTAAGGCGGTAAATAAACAGTGCCAGTATATACCACATGACACTTCCAGTAGGACGCAGTATCTCATAATCTACGGATCTGCCCAGCCATATCTGTGAATACCAGGTTAAGGTATATCCCAGAACATAAGGGATCAGCAGGTTCTTAAAATTCTTCAGCACATTCTGAGGTTTCTTTGACAGATATCCTGAAATAAAAACAAATGCAGGCATGTGAAAAATCGTGATCGCATACCACACATATCTCACTACAGTGTCTACCTTTACAAGGTTAAATGCAATAATATGGTTAAATACTACCAGAAAGATAAGCAAAACTTTAATGTTATCGATCAGGCAGGAGTACGGCACCGCCGCTCTCTCTTTTTTTATTTTCATGTTTAAGTACTATCCTCTAATCATATTTCTGACTTCTGCTGTGTGAACATACAACCCCATTCTGCCAGATTCTTCAGATGACCGGCAGACAAAAAACGCACAGCAATGTAACGGGCAATTAACCGCAAAGTCATATTTACTGCAACAAGCATAACATATTTTTACGATTTATGGAATAGAAACTTAACATTTCGGTCAATGGAAATATTTTGTTACTGTTCACACACCACTATCCCGCGAGGTGTTTTGGCATGAATAT
>OGOR01000931.1_pt1 | contig 19417 bp, 11 predicted proteins | sample 1552771 | NCBI WGS metagenome assembly OGOR01 (sample SAMEA2580124, study PRJEB22360) | human gut metagenome | biome: human gut; feature: human-associated habitat; material: faeces | place: Denmark | collected 2008/2010
TATTCAAAATATCCGGAATCATTCATACCAAAAGTAACCATCAACACGGAAGGTTTCATCGCAAAGATATCACCATCCAGGCGTTTGTTCATATCATACGCCGTATCTCCACCAATGCCACCGTTGAACACACGGATAGGCATATCCGGAAAACGAGTCATATAATACAACCAGATGTATGAATGGTAATGACCGCCATCTGTTATACTATTTCCTAAAAACACTGCTCTCTCACCTTCCTTAAAAGGTTTCACAGTTTGTGCAAACGCAGCAGTACATGTCATACAAGCCGCAGCAATCAATACAAATAATTTTTTCATGTCTTAATCTATATTTTACAAATTGTTATCTTCTTCATGAACGTTTTCTTTATTTTTTGAGAGGATCATATACGGCAACTGCCACGCGTGAATCGGCACAGCCATAATATAAGAACCATTTCTGATTGTGGAATACAAGCCCTTCTATAAATACGGTTCCGGCTGGATATTGTCCGCTCTTTTCGAAATCTGATTCGGGAATATAGAAAGGTTTATCCAAGCGATCGATTAGTTTAGTAGGATCTTTGGCATCAAATAAGGCTTGTCCGGCGCAATAAGAGTTGGCTGTATACAGTGTGTCTCCTTCTGCGCCCGATTTATTTTTGCCGTTATAAAATAAAAGGATTCCTTTGTCAGTCAGGATGGCAGGAGGACCACATTCGGTCAGGTCACTATCGAACTTACCTGCGCGGGGAGCCATCACTTTCAGGAATTCTCCATTTTCATCCAACATTGGTTTCCAGTTGACCAAGTCTGTGGAAGTGGCTACATTCACAAACTTTTCTCCCCAGTACATCCAGTATTTGCCGTCAATCTTGGCAATCACTTGTTTGCCGTCAATTAATTTGGTTACGATAGAGGCAGATTTGGAAAATTCATCTATGAATCTTCCGTTGTATGCTTTTGCGAAAGCCGGTCCATGTTTTTCCCACGTTTGAAGATCGCGCGAGGTAGCTACTGCCAAACGCGCCTGTTTGCGGTTCCATTGTGTGTAATGCATTACGTAAAGCCCGTCTTCTGTTACAGCAACACGTGGGTCTTCGCAACCGCCGGGATTTTCCAGTTCTTTCTGACTATCGTCTGCCGGATAAAATACAGGTACGGACATTCGTTTGAAGTGTAGTCCGTCGTCAGAAGAGGCATATCCCAAACGGGAGGTACGTGATCCGATACCGGTTGCCGAGTTATCTTCAGCCCGGTAGAGGACTACTACTTTCCCATTATAAACAGTAGCAGCGGGATTAAACGTATCACTCGCTTCCCATGCTACTGAATCCTGTCTCATCGGACAATAGAAAAAGGTAGTAGTGTCAGGAGAAATAATCGGATTAATTCCTTCCGGACGCTGGAAATCTGCCCACGCCCAATCCGGGAATCCAGATGTCTGCTTCTTCTCGCCACATGAAGTGACTAATGCGGCAGCCATCAGTAAATAAGCTATGTTTTGTAGTTTTCTTTTCATTCTTACGTTTGATATTATAAATAAGTACTCTTGCAAAATAATCTTAAGCGTTAATCTATGTAATCCGTGCCTAAATTTATGATATAAACTTATATACCTCGTTGATTTGCTTTAAGGGAAAGAGGGAGGCGTCACTTTAGTTCCCCACTTCACGTCCGGCTTAGCCGAGGTAGTATATTCTATTGTAGCCCCATTATTCAGTTGGTCCCAATCGATCCATGTACTGTCATACGGTTTACCGTTTAGCTTCATGGACTTGATATAAATATTCTTTTCCGAACCGCCTTTTATCACCATATCCCCTTTCTTCAAATGAACTTTTACGGATGAGAATATGGGAGTGTTCACCGTAAAGCCTCCCACTCCCGGTATTTCGGGATAAAGTCCGATGCAAGCGAATACATACCAGGCACCCATCGTTCCTAAATCATCATTGCCCGGCAGACCATCAATTTTACTTGAATACTGTTCATTCAATACACGGTTAATAATCTCCTGTGCTTTATAGGGAGTTCCTACCCAGTTGTATATCCAAGGAATATGGAAGCTCGGTTCATTGCCGGAAGCGAACCAAGCATCATTGTAACCGGCATCCAGGCGGGTAAAGAATTCATCCAGGCGTTTTTCTGCCGCTGCTTTGCCTCCAATGATTTCTATCAGACCGGCAATGTCGTATGGCACCATCCAGAAATAATTCTTATAGGTCGATTCACGGAAATCTTCAGTCAGTGGTTTCCACGAACCATCCGGATTGCGTGATTGCAACCATCCGGTTTCCGGGTTATACAGATTCTTCCATGAACGTGCAAAATGGAAATAACGCCAGCTTGCAAACTCATCTCCTACGGCATGTAAGGCAAATTGTGCGATTGCAAAATCAGCGGAAGTATATTCCAGTTGTATAGAAGCGTTGTAATATCCTTTATCCAAATACTGTTTCAGTCCCGGACGAGCCTCAACCTCCTGTGACATTGCTCCCGGTTCTTCCGCTCCTTTTCTCATGGTTTTGAAAATCGGTTTCGGGTCATAATTACGGGCACCAAAAGCGTAAGCATTGGATATCAAGATAGGAGTTGGATCTCCTTGCATTACTCCGGTTTCTATATTAGCCATCACCCAACGCGGAAAAGCACCACCAGCTTCTTCGGCAAACAATTGGTGAGAAATAACAATATCAGAGGCTACTTCAGGATCAAGGATTGATAATAGTTGAATCTGTGTACGATAGGTATCCCAGTTGCTAAAAGAAGTATAGTGCTTGGAACGGGATTTATGCACTTTGAAATCAGCTCCCATGTATTCTCCGTTCACATCGCTGCATACGTTCGGGTGAATGAATGAACGATACAGATGGGTATAAAATTGAGTGGTACGATCCGGATTAGTTCCTTCTACTTCGATCTTACCCAAGTAATGATTCCATTTGGATTCTGCCTGATTCTGAATCTGCAGGAAATCCCATCCGGTATTCTCCGCTTTCAGATTCTCGCGTGCATTCTCTACCGAGACGTAAGAAACTCCAATCTTATATTGGATATTTTTCTTCTTATTTACATCAAAAGTAAAATAGACTCCGGAGTATTCTCCTTCAGCAAAAGTCGTGTTCGGCTTCAGTTCATCTCTTTTCCATGTTCCCGATTCCAACGCATCCGTATCAAACTCTGCTACAAAATAGACTTTATACGGTGTACGGAGTCCACAGAAATTACCGCCTTCTGCATATCCTTCACACTTATTCGGTGCAGTAATAACGATGGCGGCCTGCTCTATCGGAGTTGCGGAAATACCTCCACCGATAATTACCGTACCATATTGCTGATCTGCCGGATATTCATAACTCGCCATACCGGTTCTTTCGGTTACTGTCAGTTTTGCATGGATATCTTCCTGTACCTTTGCTTCATAATAACCGGCGTGTCCTTTTTCTTCAGAAATATTGATGCGGTAGTTGAGAATATTGTCCGGAGACATCTTCAGTTTACCTTTTACCGGAAAAGTAGGAAAGTTACCCATGTGCTCACAACCGCCACCACTCAACTGATTGATGACGAACCCGGAACGTTTGGAAAAATAAGAGGGGGTGAACTGCACCATTCCATAAGGATAAGTGGCTCCGGGATAAAGATATCCCGAAGTCAAGCCCACGCCCTTCGTTCCTATCAGGGTATTTACTTGACGGGCATAATTACTCCCGGCGCTCTGCGCCGAGAGACTCCCCCACCCTCCAATCAAAACCAATAATAAACCTGTTAAAACTTTATTTTTCATACTGTATTCTCATTACACTTTTTTAGTTTCTTATTCTTTCGACAAAGAGAAAGGAGCGGCATACTTCGACGTACATCGTTCTTTATTCGGCAGACTTCCCATTTCAAAACGAAGCATACCACCGTCTGCTATGTCGTCATATTTTATAAAATTCTTATCCAATACACGTCCATTCAAAGTAGCAGACTGGATATAGACATTCTCTTTATTGTTGTTATTTGCTTCAATTACAAACTTATTTCCGTTTTCCAGCGTTATGGTAGCCTTTTTAAATAGTGGACTGCCAATCACATACTCATCCGTACCCGGACAAACGGCATAGATGCCTAATGAGCTTAATATATACCAGGATGACATACCGCCTTGATCTTCGTCACCCGGATATCCTCTTTCTGTTGAATTATAGAGTCTTTCAACAATCTGACGTACCCAATACTGTGTTTTCCATGGCTGACCGGCATAGCTATACAGATAAGGCATGTGCTGAATCGGCTGATTGCCATGTGCATATTGTCCCATACCTGCCAGTTCCATTTCTTTCATTTCATGGATCACTCCTCCATAAGTTCCCGGTTTAATAGTACTGGGAAGGGCAAATACCGAATCCATCTTGGTGGTAAACTTCTCATCACTTCCGAACAAGTCTATTAATCCTTCTACATCATGGAATACAGACCACGTATAATGCCAGGCGTTACCTTCGCAGAAAGGTCCGCCCCACTCCAGAGGATCAAACGGTTCCTGCCATTTACCATCGACGCCTTTTCCACGCATAAAACCGATAGACGGATCGAATACGTTTTTATAATTATACATCTGACGGGCAAAGACTTCCTGATAATGTTTGTTTCCGGTCATTTTAGCCAGTTGGTAGCCACAAAAATCATCGTATGCATATTCCATTGTCTGTGCACTCGATCCCATTGATTCCGGATAAGGAACATATCCCAGTTCAAAATATTCTTTCCAGAAACCACGTCCGTTGGCACCTCCCCAAGGACCTTTATTCATGGCTTCGTGTGCATAGGCTTTCAGGGCTTTCTCCGGATCAAAAGTCCGAATTCCTTTTGCCCACGCATCTGCCAGCAACGAAATAGAATGATTACCTAACATTCCTCCTGTTTCTCCGGGAGCTGACCAGGAAGGTAACCATCCGCATTGTTCTTGTGCGGCAAGCAAGGCATTCATATAACGTCCCTGCATGGTAGGATGAAGAATGTTGGTCAGTGGAAATTGAGAACGGAAGGTGTCCCAGAAACCATTATCCGTATACATATACCCGTCATACACTTTGCCGTCATAGGGACTGTAATAATAAGGTTCTCCATTCGCTTTACGTTCATAGAATTTGCGTGAGAAGAGATTGGCACGGAACAGGCAGGAGTAGAAAGTTTTCATTTGCTCGTCCGTTCCGCCTTCTACCTGGATTCTGTTCAATAATTCATTCCATGTTTTCTGTCCGCGTATTTTAGTGGCCTCCAAATTCTTATCTTTACCTAGTTCGTCATTTAGTGTAATCACAGCCTGCTCTGCGCTGATATAGGAAGAGGCAGCCTTTGCCTGTACTTTCGATCCTTTCTTAAATTTGATATAAGCACCATAGCCTTTGCCTTCTCCTTCCAACTTTTTAGGATAAATCTCATCTTTCTGATTTTCCCACATACCGTAATCTTCAAATGCTTTGTCGAACTGCACCACAAAGTAGCTACGGAATGTCTTAGAGTTGTTTACAAAACGTTGGTTATTCACCCAACCGGAGATTTGTCTCTTTGCCGGATCAATCTTGATTTCACTCATATCCGTATATCCGTCAATCACCAGATAGGCGTCCTCGGTGGAGGGATAAGAAAAGCGCAAATGTACACCACGAGTAGTCGGCGCCATTTCGGTAGTAATACCATTATCCAGTGTCACTTTATAATAATGCGGCTTGGCTATTTCATTGTCGTGGCTGAACTTTGTTGCCCGCATCTCCTGATTTACAACTAATTTCCCCACCATCGGCATAAAAGAATACACAGCATAATCACTCATCCACGGACTGCATTGGTGAGACTGGCAGAATCCTCTGATATTATCTACCGCATATTGATATTTCCAGCCTTCTCCATTTTTCCCTGTTTGGGCAGACCACGTATGCATGGCATAAGGCATACCGGTAGTAGGGTATGTATTTCCATAACTTAATCCGAAATGAGAGTCGGTACCTTGCAGTGTATTGACATATTGCACAAGGTCTTTCATTTGGGCATAGATACCTGTTGAAAAAAAAGAGAAGATTACTAAATAAATGAGTTTGTTCATGGTTCTTTTTTTATGTGTTACATCTATTTCACTTGGCAAATCGAAACAACTATATTTATTTATTACCATAAGTAATACCCTGCCAGTCATCCGTACGGAAAGGGGATGCCGGAAGGTTAACTCCATTGTATAAATTACAAATTGGATTATCTGCCCAAGCATAACGCACTGCTATTGGGAAAGCAACTTCAGGAGATGAGACGATGATGGAATTACCATCAATCACAGCATCAGCCCAGTGAAACTTATGATCAACGCCAGAGATAGTAAATCCTTTCAGTAGTTCATTATTCCAAGTTTTCAGCCCCCCATCTGTATGCTTAAAGTAAATGCGTATTTTATTGCCTTCAATCTGATAAGTATCATACATAGGACCGGAATATGGAATCTTTTCTCCATAGGTTTGCGCTCGGGCAGCTAATGCCAAACGCCTTCCCACTTCCTGTTTGTTCTTCGGATGAATATCAAAAGCATCACCTATATCAATTGTCACAGCCATACCTGTATTTGCAAGATGCAAGGTTCTTGTCTGAGCTTCTCGTAACTCTGCCCAGGTTGCATCTACCGGAGTTGTTTGTTGAGCTGTAAAACTAGCTAGCTGTACCATATAAAATGGGAAATCATATCCCCAACGATCCCGCCAGTCTTTTATCATCAATGGCATTAGTTCACGATATTGATATGCCTGCCCTGTATTAGATTCTCCTTGATACCAAATCGCGCCCTTAATAGCATAAGGAATAAGAGGATTCAACATAGCGTTAAACAAGAAACTGGGAATATTCGGCTCATTAGCTGTATTAACCGGCATCTGTGGAATATCTTTGATATTCAAAGAAATCTGATAGTTCCAATCGCCAGCCAACTGCACAGCATCTGTTTGAGAACGATGAAGCGAAATACTCTCAGGACTACCATTAATACCTCCTGTACCACCTGTATCCATTACACGCACAGCAATCACAGCCTTTCCCTTCTTAACTAATTCTTTGGGAATTTTATAACTTCTAGGAGTCATCCATCCTTCTGTATGACCTACTTGCACACCATTAAAGTAAGTAAAATCATTATCATCAATTACCCCGACATTCAATGTCAGTTCTTTGCCTGCCCAGTTAGCTGGAATATCTATCGTTTTCCTAAACCAAACAATACCATTAAAGCCTTTCAATCCCTGTTCCTGCATCAAGCCAGGCACTTTCATTGTTTTCCAGGCACTATCTTCCAGATCTGTAGCTGCCCATACAGCTTTACCGTTTTCAAATCCTTTATCAATCTTCTCAATATCCTTTTTCCAATTTTCTATATCCGAATGGAATTTCTTTTCACGATCTTCTTTGGTTATTGGAAGCCAATTCAACACATCCAGTTTCTTTTGCATATCCGGTATTGTTGCCAGTGCTTCCTTGCTCGTCCAAGTTTCTATATACGTACCTCCCCAAGATGTGTCAATCAGTCCGATTGGTACATTCTGAAACTCATGCAAATCGCGTCCGAAAAAATAGCCAGTTGCTGAAAAGTCTGCCACACTTTTTGACGAACAAACCTGCCAGCCATTTTCCACAGCTTTTAATCCATCATCAGGAATTGGACTTGTCGCCTTTTCTACCAATAGGAAACGGATATTGGGATAATTGTCCGCTTCTATTTTTTCTTGTTGATAGTTCAGAACCTTTCCCCATCCTTCTACTTGCATTTCCATATTGGATTGACCGGAGCATACCCATACTTCACCAATCATCACATTAGAAAGCTTCACTTTTGTCCCATCGGAAATTGTGATATCATAAGGTCCTCCTGCTGCTGGAGTGGTTAGTTTTGTTTTCCACTTTCCTCGTGCATCAGCTTGGATAGTATATCTCTTCTGATCCCATGAGGTAATAATCTCTATCTCCTTATTGGGTTTAGACTCACCCCATATAGGGGCTTGTGTTTGTTGCTGCAACACCATGTTATCCGAGAATATTGGAAGCAAGTTCACTTGCGCTGAAACACTAGTCACACATAATGACCAGAATAATGAAAACATATACAACTTATTCATTCCTAAATATACTTTTATCAATTTACAAGATATTTATTATAAGAACGAATAAAAGAACATTTACCACTAATATCCATTTTTTAGTTTTCCCAATTAGCCTACCTGAGAGTAGCCCAAAATATATCTTTAACAATATTTAGGAGGATCATTTCCTGTTTATAAAGTCAAGAAATGATCCTCTTAAATGAACGATATTAATGCCTATCAAATTTATTCTTTATAAAGCATTTCCCAATTGTATACACGATAGAAGTAAGGACGATAAAGATCTGCACTACCTATTGCATTAAAATTTCCTCCAAAGCCATCTGCAGGGTCTGTATTAGTAGAAAAGACTAATTCACCTTCTCGTGATAAATGAGGATGTAAATTCACCATATATAAATTACCATAAGTCTGTACACCCAATTTATCCAAAGTATTTGGAAATCCGAATAAAGTTTTACGATCTACAAAAGGTCCATAAGGCTTATCACTCCTGAAAATATACATTTCGCGTCCAAACCATTTGGCTTGTGCTACCATATAATAACTGTCTCCTTTTTTAAATACCCAAGGCATACTACAATCTTCTGCTTGAATTTTTGAAAGAGCAACTTGTTCTTGCGTTGGATAAGCATTTTGCCAGGAGTATTCTCCTTCTTCATTACACACATAATATTCCCATGGACTATCTAAACTATGTGTAGCCGTACGTGCAACTATAATATCATAATTATTATATGTACCATACAAATAAATATGTCCGTCTTCATCTTCATACAAAGTAGAACCATATCCATAAATATCAACATCATTAAAATGATGATTTGCACTAATGAGTTTCATGTAGTTTTCATCACCCGGTTTACCTTCTAAACTATAAGTAGCCAGACAAATCCCTTCATGTCTCATCAAATGTTCTTCATCCGTATTATCCACCCCATTCCAAAGAATTTGCAATTGATTATTATATACTGTAGCATCACCAGCCCAATATAACCAGTCTTGATCAATCTCTCCTTCTTGAATCTGTTCATCTGTTTTGGATGCCCTCGGATGACGAATATGAGTACGTGCCTGATAATAGCGGGGGGCATTAGGATCAGTAGTCTGGATAAAATCAGCTAACCAAACAAGATTCTCCTCCTTATCACCTGGTGTTTGTACCATAATCGTGTTACGTGGGAAGTTCACCTTGTTTCCATCACGTGACCGGGTTTCTCCATCTACAACTCCATAAAAACTATCATTAAATGACCAAAAGGTATTTCCATCAGGCAATTGAGTCGTCAGCACTCCATCCCCTCCATTCCATCCTAAAGTACGAGTAAATAATTTGTCATATTTCTTATCTTTAAAAGCTACCACATAATCATTACGTTCCAACAGTTCTAATTCCCATGCCGGGTCTATATTATTTAATACATTTTCTACAGCATCATCTTGCGGAGTATTCTTGTATTCCAAAGGAAAAGCTTCAAATTTGTCACAAGCTTCAATTGTTCCACACAACAAAGGAAGTAATAGGAACTTTCCAATCTTATATTTATTCATAACTATATCTTTTATCAATTAATTAGAATGTCAATTGCACACCCAAATTCACAACACGTTGGTTCATATATGCATCACCAGCCGTATTTGTTTTTATTTCCGGGTCTTGCTGATACTTATCATAACCTGTAAATGTTAGCAAATTGTAAGCATTTACATAGAAACGAATATTATCGATAGCTTTCGGCAATATCTTCTTTGGAAGCTGATATCCCAAATCAACAGTTTTCAAGCGAATATACCAAGCATTAATCAACCAAAAATCAGACATATAGGTACTAGCACTATTAATTGTAGAAGGATTAGTCGTCAAGCGCGGGAAACCAATTTCTTCACCATTTTGATAGCGTTCCAATGTCCAACGGCTAGTATGAATAGGCTGAAATTGACTCTTAAATGATTCAATACCTGTACCATTAATAGCAAAGCTATAATCGAATGAGCCCTGAAATAATACATTGAAGCTAAATCCTCGCCAATATCCACCAAACGACCATCCCAAAGTAGTAGAAGGCAAATTCGGTTTACCAATAGCTCCTTTATCATAATCATCAATTGTTCCATCATTATTCAAATCGGCATATTTTAAATCACCGGCTTGTACTGGAATATCTGTATATGGAGTCGCCGGAGCATCTGGAGCACCAGACTGTATTTTTGTAATATCTTCTGGAGTATAATACCCAATCCATTTATAACCAAAAGGTTGGTTCAAAGGCTTCCCTGTCTCTGCTAACCATGGATATTTTTGCTGAGCTTCAGCTTTATAATCGACTCTATTCTTTGCATAAGAAAAGACTAGATTCGTATTAAAATCAAAATCACCAAAACGGTCCTGATAACTAATCTGACCATCGAACCCTTGGTTGGTTGTCTTAGCTATATTATTGGGAGAAAATCCGATACCAAGAACCAGCGGAATGTCATTTCTCGTCACCAATTGATCATAACGTTTATCTAAGAAGTAATCAATAGTAAACGAAAATTTATTCAAAAAATTCATATCCAAACCAACATCAAATTTCTTCGCCTTTTCCCAAGTAGCATTAGGAGTTCCCAAATCACCTTCCTTATAAGAGTCAGTAAGTTTTGGATAATCACCAAAAGAGTAACCATCACCCTTCTGATATACCTGATCATACAAATAACGATTGCCCGCTGCCACATCCGAACCAACAAGACCGTAAGAAGCTCTAACTTTCAAAAGTTGTATTTTATCTGCCAGCCAATCTACATTCTTAAAAAAGTCTTCTTCTGAAATAGCATAACCAATACCTACAGCCGGAAAAAATCCGAAACGGTTACTCCTTCCAAAACGATCGGTTCCATTATAAGCCATATTAAGATCTATCAAATATTTGCTTTTATACTTATATCCCATTGTTAAGGTATATCCCTCAAAATTACTGGGAACAGCTGCTGATACAAGACCATCCCTGTCTACTGTGGTAGTTTGAAGATTATACAGAAACATGGCACTGACATCATGATCTCCTCCATTAAATACGCGAGCATAGTTCACCGATGCCTGAATATTCAAATCTTTTGTAGCCTTTTCTGTACCACTAGTCACAGAAAACGTTCCATAATCATATACTTTATTGGGATTAATTACATATCCATTAGTTGACGAATCATAATGATAAGTAGGATATTGAGATCGATTTGCCTGACGATGATTTTCGTCTACACTCGAATATGCCAAGCGGTAATTGGCAGAAAGTCCCTGTGTCAGAAAATCCATTTTCCAAGTAGCTCCATATAGAATATTATTATCATTACGACGGGTACGCTTATATCCTTCATTTGCTAAACGAGCATTCAATGTTGGTCTATATCCCTCCGTATCATTCAAATAAGCATAAGAGCCATCCGGGTTCAATACTGGAGCTGAATAAGGATGCATTTTTGAAAAATCATAAATTTCACCTGTCGCATTCATATTACAAGGCTCATTGATATTCATAAAACGCGATGATATATCCAAGCGCATGCTCAAATTATCCGTTACAGCAAAGTCTATATTAGTACGATAATTAAAACGACGGTAGAAATAATTAGAATTCACTCCACTATCCTTCGTCCCAAAGTCTTTCACCATACCATCTTGCGTAAAGTAACCAGCAGAAACAAAATATTTCAGCCTTTTAGAACCACCGGAAACATCCACATTCACATTTTCCTGAAAAGCACTTTTCTTAAAAATCTCATCATACCAATTTACATCAGGATGACCGTAAGGATCTGTATGATCTCTGAAAGCCATCACATCTGCCTTTGAGAATGGTCTAGGCATACCATCATTCTCGTAAGCTTCATTCACCAAAATGGACGTATTGTATGAGTCCAAAAATTTTGGAGTACGTACTGGAATCTGCATACCACCTTCTAAACGTACATTGATTTGAGGCTTACCCTGTTCTCCTCTTCGGGTCTTCACCACCAATACTCCATTAGCTCCTTTAATACCATAGATAGCCGTTGTAGAAGCATCTTTCAAAATAGATATACTTTCGATTTCATTCACATTGATTTGAGACAACTGGTCATACGTATACTGAACATCGTCCACTATAATCAATGGCTTATTACCATCCGTATTCAATGAACTCACACCACGAATAAAGAAATCAGAAGCATCTTTACCCGGCTGTCCGGATTGTTGTTGGCTAAAAAAGCCTGGTAATTTTCCGGTTAATGCATTCTGCAAACTACTAGTTGGTACATTACGAATTTCACGTGCTTGTATACCACTAACAGCTCCAGTCATCGTAATACGCTTAGCCTTACCATAAGCTACTACCACTACCTCATCAAGGTTAGTCAAGTCTGGCGTTAGCTCTACGTTCCAATCCCGTTGATTCCCAACTTTTACAGTAAGTTTCTTAAAACCAATATAAGTGAACTCCAACACTTCACCTTTATTTACCTTCAACTGATAATTACCATCAAAATCCGTAATTGTACCAATTGTTGCATCCTTCACTTTTACATTTACTCCTGGAAGCAGTTCACCATCAGTGGAAGAAACCTTTCCTTTTACTGTTATCGATTGTCCAAAGGCAAACGCAAACAGGTTTATACTTAATAATATTAAAAGTATTCTTTTCATAACATATTACCAATTCGGGTTTTGAACCATATTTTTATTCTTTATCACTTCCGAGTACGGAATAGGATAGAAGTAACGTTTCACATTAAACGTAGTAGACAATACATTTATCTTATGATAAGTCGTTACGGCACCGGAAATTTGAATATTTAAACCTTCCAGAGGTTTCTCAAAAACTTCTTCAGCTATTCTCCAACGACGGATATCCCAATAGCGTTGCTCTTCAAAGGCCATTTCGACACGCCGCTCGTTCTGAATAATTTTACGCATATCCGTTTTATTCATTGACTCTAATGTCCCTAAGCCATAATTATCATCTTCATCAATACCCGCACGTTTTCTTAATGCAATAATAGCATCATATACTTCTTGTGAAGGTGCCGACAAATATTCATTCAATGCTTCAGCATAATTCAACAATACCTCCCCATAACGATACATCACCCACAGATGTAATGCTTCATTGTCATAATCACTTCTTGTTTTATAATCTTTCATAAACTTAGATATATAATAACTAGTTCGGCTGTATTCGGCCCCTGTAGGATTATTCGATCCACCGAAATTTGTTTGAAGCTGCGTATTCAACCAAGAAGAACCATGATGCAGCACCGTTAACTCTAAACGGGGATCACGATCTCTATACGGATCATTTGGATTATATGTATATTTACTTTTATCTGTAGACTTACCATCTTTCATTAAAAATGCTTCCACTAAATTTTGTGTTGGATTGGTGTTTCCATATCCCAACGCATTGCCGGAAAATCCCAATGGACCATTAGCTGTTTCAAATCCTTTACCTTTACCTATAGGACGAAAGAAAATCAATTCCGGATTATTTGTTGAGCTATAAAATTCTGTAGATATATTACGGAAATCAGCTGTCAAATCTAATGTCTTTTTACCATTAGGACCAAACTCTTCAATCAGATCCTTGGCTGCTTGAGCTGCCAGATTCCATCTCTCCGGATCATAAGAAGCATATCCTATCAATTCATTGCCAGGTTCTATAGGTCTTTCATTAAACAACGGACTAGCTGCATACAACAATACTCTGGCTTTCATTGCCATACAAGCTTCTTTTGTAGGTGCATGTGCATAGTCACCGCCATCCGACATCGGTAATGAACGAAGATCGTTTTTAATTTCATCCAGTTCACGAACAATATAATCAACGCATTGAGCAAATGTATTCCGAGGAAGCTCTATATCATCGTTCAAATCGTATACTTGATCCCCCACCAAAGTAACACCGCCATAACGTTTCACTAGTTCAAAGTAAAAGTGAGCTCTCAAAAAACGAGCTTCCGCTTTCATTGTATAATTCAACGGTTTTACCTCTCCCAACGCATTCGTATATTTCAGGTTAAAAGGCACCACGTCAATATTATTAATCAAGATATTCGCTTTACGGATTCCTTGATAATATTCGCCCCATTCCATATCTGTCACACGAGTTAATGCCGAATAGCGTCCCATTAGCAATTTATAGACAGCTGGATCATTATTGTTGACAGAGACAGCATCATCCGAGGCTGCATCCAAAAAATCACCATCTACCCGATTGTATCCACTACATAAATGTTCATAATAGATATTGTTCAGAAATCGTCTGGATTGTACTCCAGCCGAATCGACTCTGGAAAACAAATAATCAAGTGTGAATTGTTCCACCGGTTCTTTTTCATACCCATCGTTACAAGCCGAAGCCATGAACAACAAGACTGCACACAAAAATGTTAAATATTTATTTCGTACCATACAATAATTCATTAAAATCTTATATTAATACCTGTACTAATGCAACGTTGTAACGGATAGCTTGTGAAACTAACTTCCGGGTCAACTAAATCGCACGCAGACTTTGTAAACAAGTTCTGTCCATTGACAAATAATTTCACACGCAAACCACCTAAATTGTTACGGCAAAATGAATCGGGCAAGTTATATCCCAAACTGATATTTTTCAAACGGATATAGTTTCCGGAACGTAACCAGAAAGAGGAGTTCCAGCCATTACCACGATTATAATTATTTCCACCAGCCGTCAGTCTTGGGAACGTAGCAGTTTCAGCCGTTTCCGGAGTCCATCTCCCCAACATATTTTCATAAGCCTGACCATAAAATTGACCATTTTGTTGGAACCCCTCGGTCAAAGTCACATCACCTAAATAATAATCACGGTTATAAGCTCCTTGCCAAAGCATAGAGAACTCTAGTCCTTTCCACTCAAAACCCAAATTAATTCCAAAATAGGAATACGGTTTATCACCACCAATTACAGTACGATCAAACTCATTAATCACTTTATCACCATTCAAATCTTTGTATTTGATATCACCTGGCTGAATATTTTTAAAACCTTCGATAACCGGACTATTTTCTATTTCTTCTTTGGAAGTAAAGAATCCATCGGCTACCAATCCGTACATTACTCCTACAGGACGACCTGTTTGACGTAGATATTCTTCCGGAACATACTGTTCGTCCATATAGAGCAATTTACTTTGATCACAACTCCAGTTAGCTGAAATATAATAATTGAAATTACTCACACGGTCTTGATAAGTCAACGAGAGTTCTCCACCAAAACGACGTACCTTACCTATATTTTCTGCCGGATAATACTGTCCAATTAACTGGATACTTTTACCTCTGCTTTGGAGCAAATCAAAATATTTATCATTATAATAATCTGCAGTCAGTTTTAAACGGTTATTAAATAATGACAAATCAACTCCTACATTCAACTTATACGCTTTTTCCCATGTCAAGTAGGGATTAGCTAACGGGGTATTTTCTGTTGTAAGATTCCCCATGCCCAGATTTGTTCCCATTGGGTAACCAGCTGCCACATTGCTAGAAAAAGTTTGTCGATATCCATAATAACCAGAGTTATCCATACCATTACCAGTCTTACCAAATGTTCCACGTATTTTTAACTGATCTAGCCAATTAGCATCTTCCATAAAATTTTCTTTGCTTATATCCCAACCAAGGCCAAACGCGTAGAAAGTTCCCCAACGGTTACCTGGCGCATAACGATTGAAATAGCTTTCACTCAAAGCAGCCTGTACAAAATACTTCTCTGCATAATCATAAGCCACATCACCTATAATATTGGAAGGCAACTGAGGTAAATCATAGTTGACCAATGTTTGACGAGTGTCATTATCAGAACTTTTAGGAGCTTCCTGTAAAAAAGTCTAATCAATTAGTAATCATTATCTTTTCATCGCAATAGGTTCTGATTAATATTTCGTCTATAATTGTAGAATAACTTTCAAACAATATGCAATTATGGACATATCTAATCTGAACGAAAAAGTCAAAGGTCTTGTTTCTTATTTACAAGATACTGGTTATTCGGCCATGTACATAGACTATGTGAAGAAAATGGTCAAGTGGCTATCGGAGAATTCCAACCATTACAAATGGACGAGTCTCTCCGAGGCTGCACAAACCTTAAAAGAATTATGGCCCAATAGGTACACCTGTAGAAATAAGGTGCGCCTACTACGTATCATTCGCCAATATGTTGAGAAAGGAATATTGCCTGATGGGCATAAGCATTACATCAGTCCTCACCATTATGAGTTGCTTGTGGAGGAATACAGGAAGATAACGGATGTGGCTTTCCGTATTGTAGATAAGCGTTGCAAATCATCTGCAAACGTGAAATATGCATTATCCTCGTTTTTCTTCCATTTGCAAGAAATGAGAATGTACTCGCTTGAATCAATAACCGAAGATGCAGTCCTGGAGTTGTTCTCCCAAGACGGGAAACTGGGTAAAAGCCATTCACGCAAATACACGGTGGAATATGGATTGAAAGCCTGTTTGCCGCACTATGGCCGATCCGTAGAACGGATAATCGCATACCTGCCATCCATACCTAATAAACGGAAGAACATTCAATATCTTACGGAACTAGAGCTGGCGGCAATCAAGCATACGTTGGAAAACGACAGCACAATATCCCTACAGGACAAAGCCATCATAACCTTGGCCATGTATACTGGATTGCGTGGGTGTGATATCTCTGCACTCACGCTTAACAGTTTCGATTGGGAACACGACCTGATAAAAATCACTCAGGTAAAGACTGGACAGCCACTGACATTGCCACTCCGTGCCGTGGTAGGGAACGCTGTATTTGATTACCTGCTCAAAGAACGTCCCCGAAGTTCTGAACCATATGTTTTTCTCACAATACACGTTCCATACAGAAGACTTCATACTAGCAATCTCGATGCCATATGTTCAAAAGTCATGTGCAAAGCAGGTATAAGACAAGGTAAAAATGAAAGGAAGAGCCTGCACCTGTTCCGCCACAATGTGGCGACGACTCTGTTACAAGGTGGTGTACAGCAACCTGTCATAAGTGCCACCCTCGGTCATGCGTCCCCAGATTCTCTTGACCGTTACCTTAGTGCGGAATTCAAGAGACTGAAGGAATGTTCATTGAGCATAGAACACTTTCCCATAGGAAAGGGGGTGTTTGACGTATGAAGGCAATTTCATTCCTATCCAACGCTATAGAAGGATATGTAAAATACCGCAAGGCTTCCGGACGTGACAGCCATAGCTATGTCAAGAACGTAATACTGTTCGACCATTTTTGTGCAAAGGAATATCCGGGACAAACCGAACTTACCCAAGAAATCGTTGACAGGTGGTGCAGGCAACGTCCATCTGAATGTACGAACTCCTGCGTGTCACGTGTCTATCCTGTCCTGGACTTCATCAAATACATGAACAAGCGTGGAATGACGAAAATTGGCTTGCCGCAAGTGCCAAGATCTGTGCCGAGGACTTATACACCGCATCCTTTTACACACGATGAATTGAAACGTTTCTTTGACGCTTGCGACAACATAAAGCCAAGGCGTGGCAGGCTCGCGGCTATCCAGCGCATGACACTGCCGGTGTTCTTTCGCTTACTGTATAGTTCCGGAATGAGGACGACCGAAGCCATCCTGCTGGAACGCGATGACGTAAACCTTGAAAACGGCGTGGTTTCCATCAAACGCGGCAAGGGGTATGACCAGCATTATGCTGTCCTCCATGATACAATGCTGGATCTGATGCGTACTTATGACGGAAGAATGGATGAGTTGGTGCCGAACCGCAGGGTGTTTTTCCCGACACCTGATGACAAGCCGCACCCTCCAGCATGGGTGACATATCACTTCCGTGTACTGTGGCAAAGCTGCAATTCATCCCACGCAATCCCATACGAACTAAGGCACAACTACGCCATAGAGAACATAAACAGCTGGACGCACCAAGGATTTGCAGTACACGACAAATTGTTGGCTCTAAGTAAGAGTATGGGGCACAGGCAAATTGGAAGCACATTGGCTTACTACTCTTTGACTCCAGCAATTTCGGACATAATGGCGTGTACCGACAATGAAATCAATCAATAATTAACGCAAGACGATTATGAAAAAGAATATTAACCCACAGGCCATGCAGATTGCTGCGTGCCTGCATGACTGGCTTGAATATCATGTACCTTCCATTAAGGCGTGCAGTAAGCATACTCAAAGGAACTATCATATTTCCATGACGCTTTATGCGGAGTTCCTCAGAACGGTAAAAGGTATAACACCCGAAACATTGAATGCTAATTGCTTTTGCAAGAAAAACATTGAGGATTGGATTGTTTGGATGAAAAAAAATCGAAATTGTAGCCCGGCGACCTGTAATGTAAGATTATCCGCCTTGCGCGCCTTCCTAAAATACTTGTCGGATTGTGATATATCATTCGTTTCAGTGTTCCTTCAGGCAGAGAATGTGCCGAACGAAAAAACTCCCAAAAGGAAAGTAGTCGGTATCAGTAAATTGGCTGTTGACACGCTTCTATCCATGCCAAACCAAAGAACTGCTATTGGTTTTCGTGATTACATGCTTATGCTCCTTCTGTATTCGACTGCTGTGCGTATCAATGAACTTTTGACGTTGAAGATTCACAATATTACTATGGACTGTTCAAAGCCTCACATGATTGTCATAGGAAAGGGACGAAAGAAACGCCCAATACCTCTTCTGGCAAAACCTGTGCAATATTTGAAGAAATACCTTACCGAATATCATCCTAATCCTGACAATGCTGAAGCGTTACTCTTCAATTCAAAAAGCAAAGGTATATACACACCCATGTCTGCGGAAAATGTTAATAAGATGCTGAAAAGGTACGCAAAGATGGCACATGACAAATGCAGTGACGTTCCTTTGGACCTACATGCTCATCAGTTTAGACACGCCAAAGCATCCCATTGGCTTGAAAACGGTATGAACATTGCCCAAATCTCTTATCTGCTTGGGCATGAGAATATCCAAACAACAATGGTATATCTTGACATAACTACTGAACAAGAGGAAAAAGCTTTGGAAACGCTTGAGGATGAAAACCAGAGAATCGTTGGTAAGAAATGGAAATCGGCAAAAGGTAAAATGGAACTTGAAGCTTTCTTAGGTTTATATAAATGAGAAATGTGAGGTGTTGTGTTTGTAATAAGTACAATGCCTCACTTAAGAACAATTCGCTCAATAAATAATCAGAACTATATAAGATATAATAAAATGAAAATCAATATCATAATGCAAAATTTATGAAATTCCTAAAAGTTATGATAATG
>OGOR01000934.1_pt1 | contig 19330 bp, 14 predicted proteins | sample 1552771 | NCBI WGS metagenome assembly OGOR01 (sample SAMEA2580124, study PRJEB22360) | human gut metagenome | biome: human gut; feature: human-associated habitat; material: faeces | place: Denmark | collected 2008/2010
CACCTCCATTGAGACACAAAAAGGAGGCCCAGCCCGGAACCTCCCTTCGCATCTGATTTTAGGCATAGAAAAACGGACATCAGCAGAAACACTAATGTCCGTCAATACATCGGCCCACAAGAGCCGCTATATTCAGTTGTCCGGCTGCACACAGGGGAAGGCTCCGGCGGAGCCTGGCACACATCACGACAGTTCTCTTTGCCACTTCATTCTCTTGTCGTTCCCTGTATTTTGCCCTTAATTTTTCCCTCACGAGCGTCCGTGAGGCCATAAAAATGCGGTAATGTTCGATAACAGCCCATAACACCTTTGCATGGATAAATTGGCGTATTTTCAAGGGTTTTCGGGGGTTTAATAACACCCGATAACGCCTCTCGGAAGGTGGTGAAATTTCAAAGGGCTAATTAAAGTTACGCAACGTGTAAATCTGCTTATGCAGCTTTACTGTTGGTCGCGCAAAGCGGAGACTCTTTTTGCTCCAGTACAGTTGAGCCATATTTTTGAATCAGCTTTGCCATAACATCGATACAGCGTACAAAGGATGCATTGTCAGTTTCGGTGTCATAGTATTTTTTCAATAGGCAACTCCATTTCCTTGTAGCAGAACTTAGGACATCCTGCGGATTCCTTCAGAAATGTTTCTGATCTATCCGATTAAAATTTTTAAGCGTTCCAGCTTTTCCTGTGCGTTCTCCTTCCGGAAGCTGACCCCAATGCAGGAAATCGGAACGCACATTTCCAGCAGGCGGTCATAGATGCGGGCATGGGTGGTATCCTGTGGGTGCCGTATCTCGTCCAGCGTCAGGTTGGTGGTGACGATCAGCGGCTTCCGGCTGCGGTATCGGCTGTCCACGATGTTGTAGATTTGCTCCAGTGCGTACTCGGTGCCACGCTCTATGCCGAAGTCATCAATAATAAGCAGGGGATAGCAGCAGAGCCTGTCCACAATATCATTGCGCCCGGAAAAGCTGCTGTTCAACTCGTTCAGGATTCGGGCGAAGTTTGTCATACGCACAGGCACTTCCTGCTCCATCAGAGCGTTTGCAATGCACCCGGCAAGGAAACTCTTGCCGGTGCCTACACCACCCCAGAGAAGAAGCCCAAGGTTCTCTGCGCGCATGGTCTGCCATTGCTCTACATAGCGGTGTGCGTGGTGCATCTGTGGGCTGCGGCCATTGTCGTTTTCAAAGATCCAGTTGAGCATTGCCGGGTCAGAAAATCCCTCTGCTTTCAGCCGCCGCACAAGGTCGTTGTGCTTTCGCTGGCTGATAAGGGTTTCTTGTTTTTCTCTTTCCGTGCGCTGGCAGATGCATTCAATGGGATGCTTGTTCTTGCCCATCAGGGCAATGCCTTTTGCAAAGAACGCTTCCCTTGGCGTGTGACATTTTCCGCAGTAAAGCAGACCATCCTCGCCATAATAATCCTCGGTGTTTTCGGGAATACTGGAAACGGACTGTTCTAAAATTTTCTCAATCGTCTTTATAGGCTTTCTCCTTCCTTGAATGTGTAGTCCGGGATGCCCGGTGTCGATTTTCGTTCTGTTTTCTGCCGCTTTGTCCAGATACGCAGGGTGGCGGCGTGGTCGGTGTACTTTTTGCCAGTAGACTGGATATAAGCCGAAAGCTGTTCGATTAGATCATCCAGCCCGGAGAAATCAGCTTTGAGTCGCCTGTACTCCTTTGCTGTTAAAAAGACATTTTGATATTCTCCAAAGGTCAAATGAGCGTCTGTTGTTCTTATCAGGTGGCTATCTTTCAGGTTGCTCTTATTACGTTGGTTAGTAGAACACTTCTGTTCCATAGAAGGTATCATTTCTGTTCCATCGGATGGAACAAAATCGTTCCATGCAGGGGAACATTTTTGCACTGTCGGAACTTTTACAAAGATGCTGTTGGGCACAGTAATGCGACCTCTTCTGCGCTCAATCAAATCAGCATCTTCCAGTGAACGCAACGCACGTTTAATGCTCATGGTGCTGCATCGTAGAGCATCGCTCAATGATGAAAGAAGGAAAATCACATAGACGAAGCCGCGCTCATCCATCCAGTTGTTCTTTTGAGAAAGAGTTGCCCGGTCAAGCAGCAGGGTGTAGAGCAACTTCGCTGTGTGGCTCAAGTCGGTATCCAGCAGAAAGCGGGGATAGGGCAGATATTGCGGCAAAGGTGTAGTGACAGTCAGGTAGTCGGAAATAAAATTCACCTCCAGTGTTTTTTCATCAAACAAATTCTTGGAAAGCATTTTACTGGCTGTTGATAGTCTTCAGAAGATGTTGCCGATGCTGCTCTTTCAGATGCACAATATAGCTTTCTGCCTTTTGCAAAGCAGCAATAACTTTTGCTTCAATCTCTACATTTGTCAGAAAGTCGGGATACAGAGCAAAGCATTGTTCGAGACGGAAAATAAAGCTATCAGAGGCACTGTTGATTTCACTGAACATTCCTTCGGCATCGGCGACATGATCAACCGTTGCCATCTTTTCTCCTAGCTCACGAATGGTCTGGAGTTCGGTGCTGCGCTTTCCCGATGAAATAAAAGATCGATTCTCCGAGAGCGAATCAGCCGTTTGGATCTTCGATGTGGCAGCAGTAGAAAAATTGTTTTCGGTGACCTTGGAAAGTAATTCTAAATTCTCATAGGTGTCTGCACTATCGTCTGGTTTACCGTTCAGCTTTTCCTCTCGCCATGTTGATACAACGGTGGGCAATGCTTCCGTGGGAGTTCCACGGATAATAGTAGCCTCTCGCTGGGATAGCTTAAGTTTGCCGGATAAGATTTCTTCCTGAATGCCGGGGCAGTATTTTTCCATCAGCTCAACAGTTTTCATGAACTGCTCGGCACGAATTACGAAAGAAGGGCTTACATTATTTTCTTTGGCGATTCGTTCAGTCGTGTTTTCTACCGATGGCAAATTGTCAATTTGACAGTTTGCCACCTGTGTGTACTGATTGCCATGGGTTCCCCCACGAGTGGATTTTTCAGAGTGATACTGCTTTCCAATCAGGAACTTTTTCTGTTCGGGTGTCAGATTCCGACGACCCAGCTGATGTTTGCAGATCCATGCCAGAACATCTTCACGGGTTTCGCAGGTGCAGGAAATCGAACGGGTGGTATAAGGAATTTCCGGGTGCTGCTGGAGAATCTTATAGCGATTGTGGCCATCAACAAGAATGTTGCCCCAGACGATCAGGGGAGACAGGACTTCGCCCTCTGAAAGGATATTTTCTTCCAGTTGCTGAAATTCTTCATCGGTCAATGCAGGAATCTGAGATTGAAATTCAGAATCAATGATAAATTCAAACTTGTTTTTCTTCATAGGCAAAATCTCCTTTCAAAAATCTATTGGTATTTCTGCCGTTCTCCCTGCATGGGTTTCCTGCCCCCTTCCGACGGCGTTTTCCGGCTCGATCTTGCGAGGTCATGGCCGGGTATCACATGCAGACGGTCATGCGGTTTTCAAGGTTCAACAATGGATTTGAAAATAGATTAACACATCAACAGAAAAATTTTTAGGACACATTACGTCCGGTTTTTACGAAAGTTGATTTGAAATCCTACAAAAAATCGGACATTCAATGCCTGAACTGGTGTGAAAGCAATGAAGAATGCGTTTCTATGATCTTAGTGTATCACGTCGCCAATTTTATTTTTAGGAACTGGTAGTTCCGGTTTTTGAGGATTTTGAAGTGAATTCAAAAGTGAAATCGGAACTACTGGTTCCGGTTTTGCGTATCAACGTGATCTCAAATTTGGGGTGCCGTTCTCTCTGCATGGCTTTCCTGCCCCCTTTCAGCGGCGTTTTCCGGCTCTCCTTGTCAGGGTCATGGCCGGGTATCCCATGCAGACGGTCATTCGATTTTCAAGGTTCGATGAAGGCTTGTAGAAAGCATATCACAATGAAGCAGAAATTTTTAGGAAGCATTACTTCCGCTTTTTACCTTCAAAACCGGAAGTAATAGTTCCGGTTTTGTGCAATATTGAATGAATCAACGACGATTTTTCGGAAACGATTTTTTCTACAAGAAATTTGCTTATTCAGCGTCTGTTAAGATACGCAGTCGGCACAGTTTATGTGCTGAATATCGGGTTTTGGCGAAGCCCAACAATCGTTTTTGAAGTCGGATTTGAAAAATCTGATTCAAAACTTGTGAGTTGGCACCAACTCGCCCTGCTTGCTGCGGTTGCAAACTCGAAAATTTTTGTGCAGAAAAATAACCGCCCGCTTCAAGTTGAACTTGAAAACGGACGGTCTGATTTGCAAAATGATTTTCAAATTTTGGAAAGCATGTTGAGAGGTTTCATAGTACCCGCAAGCAATGCAGACGTATATACATCTGCTTATTTTGCTTTGCAAAATACTTGTTGGGAGCACCCAAACCCTTGAACTGCATCCCGTGGATGCAGGCTGTTTTAAGCAAACAAAAAGGAAAACTGTTTTACTTCTTGCGGAATTCCCCATACAGCCACTCTGCCAATGCCGACATAATAGCCTTGTACTTGCTGGTATCCTCAAACAAGGAAGAGAAGGTGTCCTGCGCTTCGAGATAGCTGTCCTGTGCGGCAGTATCAAAAGCCTTGGGAAAGATGCTCTCGGTAAAGATCTGCGGGTCGGAGCTGCGCGCCAGCTTTGCCAGCTTCGGGTCGGCCAGCAGACGGTCATGCAGGGCGGTAAGCAGCACCCGGTCGGCATTGGTGAACTCACCCTTGAACTTCTCGTTGATCTTCAAAATGATCTCGTCCAGCGGCTCCTTGGGGTCGTGGCCGAGAGCGCCCTTTTGGGTGACCGGCTCGTAGACGCCTTTGACGTGTTCCAACTCGATGGCACCGGCAAAGGTCTTTTGCAGCTTGTAATACTCCAGCTGCAATTTGCCCTCCAGATCCAGCGGAGAGACCTCGTCCGGCGGCAGCAGCTTGAGTAGGTAGGCACAGAATACGTTCTCCTTGTGCAGCTCTTCATCGAACATCCGCGCCACCTGTGAAACGTAGCTGTACCACTTGACAAGGTTGCGCAGCAAGCGGCGGAACTGGTACCGCTCGGCCTGCGTTTTCTGGTTGTAGCGGTCTGCCACCGGCTTCAAGACGCTGCTCATGCGGCCCACGGCGTTTTTATCCTGCTTGGTGCTGCGGAAATACTCCTTGGCAAAGGCTTCCACGTCTGCATCGGAATAGACGGCAAAGCTCCGCAGCTCCTTCTGGGTCTTGTAAATGAGGTCGGTGTTGACCTCCTGCTCCAGAAAGGTTTCCTGATAAAACGGCTGGAAGGCCTCCCGGATGTCCTCTGCCTTGTTCACGAAATCCAGCACAAAGGTGTCGGTTTTGCCGGGACAGGTACGGTTCAGACGGGAGAGGGTCTGCACCGCCTTGACGCCCTTCAGCTTTTTGTCCACGATCATGGTATGGAGCAGCGGTTCGTCAAAGCCTGTCTGGTATTTTTCTGCCACGATGAGCACATTGAAGTTGTTGTGGAACTCCTTTTTGGTCTGGCTCTCTGCAATGTGGCTGCCGTCGGCGCGGACGTTCAGGGACTGCTCCGTGTACTCCACGCCGCCGTCCGGTACGGCACCGGAAAATGCCGCTAAGATCTGCACATCGTCATAGCCCTGCTCGGCAATGTAGCGCTTGACCTCGTGGAAGTACCGCACCGCCGCCAGCCGGGAGGAGGTGACCACCATCATCTTGCCCCGCCCGCCGATCTTGTGGCTGGTGGTCTCCCGGAAGGTCTCTACAATGATCTTTGCCTTCTGGCTGATGTTGTAGGGGTGCAGCTCTTCATACTTGCGGATGAGCTTCGCCGCCCGGCTGGCAGGCAGGTCGGGGTTGTCCGGGATGGTCTTGGCAATCTTGAAGCAGGTGGAATAGGTCATGTAGTTTTGCAGCACATCCAGAATGAACCCTTCCTCAATAGCCTGCCGCATACTGTAAATGTGGAAGGGGTGGTGGCTGCCGTCCGGGTACTCGGTGCCGAACAGTTCCAGCGTGGCGGCTTTTGGGGTGGCGGTAAAGGCAAAGAAGGACAGGTTCTTGTGCTGCCCGTGGGAGGTCAACTCCTTCACCAGTGCATCCTCCGGGTCGATCTCGTCCTCCGCTTTGCCTTCCAGCTCGGCATATTCCCGCAGCGCGTCCTCGGTGTCGGCAAGGGCGGCTTTCAGCTTCAGGGCAGAGGTGCCGGTCTGGGAGGAGTGCGCTTCGTCGATGATAACGGCATAGTTCTTCCCGGCAGTCTTGTTCACCTCAGTATAGATGACCGGGAACTTTTGCAGCGTGGTGATGATGATGCGTGCGCCGTTGTTGATGGCATCCCGCAGGTCGCCGGAGTTTTTGTCCTCGCCGATGGCCTCCACCGCACCCAGCGTATGGTCGAAGCCGGAGATGGTCTCCTGCAGCTGTGCGTCCAGCACGGTGCGGTCAGTCACCACGATGACGCTGGCAAACACCGGCTTATTCTCGGTGTTGAACAGGGAAGCCAGCCGGTACGCCGTCCAAGCAATGGAGTTGGACTTGCCTGACCCGGCGCTGTGCTGGATGAGATAGTGCTGCCCGGCACCCTTCTGCCGCACATCTGCCACCAGCTTACGCACCACGTCCAACTGGTGGTACCGGGGAAAGATCAGGGCCTTGCCGTCCTGCAGGCTCATGAACTTTTGCAGAATGTCCATCATGCTGTCCTTCTGGAACACTTCTTCCCAGAGGTAGGCGGTAAGGTAGCCGCTGGGGTTGGGCGGGTTGCCTGCGCCGCCGTCCCGCCCGGCACCGTTGGAACCCTGATTGAAGGGCAGAAAGCGGGTGTCCTTACCTGCCAGCCGGGTGGCCATCCACACCTCGGTCAGGTCTACGCAAAAGTAGCCCAGAATGCGCTTGTTGAACTGGAAACATACCTCCCGCGGGTCCCGGTCGTGCATCCACTGCTGCTTGGCGTTCTCCACGGTCTGCCCGGTGAACTGGTTCTTCAGCTCAAAGGCGAACACCGGGATGCCATTTACCGCCAGCACCATATCCACCGAGTTGTGGGTGGTGTCGGAGTAGAACCACTGCCGGTTGCAGGTGATCTCGTTTTGGGCGTAGCGCTGGGCGTCCTTCTGGTTCAGCGCGGATTCCGGCTGAAAATAGCACACCCGGAACCGCCGTCCCCGGTGCTTGAACCCATGCCGCAGCACCGAAAGCAGTCCGTCCGTATCGCAGGCATTGTTAAAGGCAGTGCAGAACTTCCGCACCGGGTTTACCGGGTTCTGCTTTTCAAAAAATGCCCACTCGTTGGGCTGGGTCTTTTGCACAAAGCGGATCAGGGTATCCGCAAACAGCCCCAGCTTGGGGTCGTAGCAATCCCCGTTGCGGGTGTAGCCCCCGGCAGGGGAGAGCAGCGCCGCCGCAATGTCCGATTCAAACTGCTTTTCGGTGGTGTTGAGGGGCATGGTTGGATTCCTCCTTATTCTGATAAGAAATGTTTTTGACAGAGTTTTTTTAATTGTGTGTCATCGACGCCAAGACTGTGGAGAATCATGCAATAGATCAAACCAATTAAATAAAATGCTGTCTCGCAAAGCCGCTTGTCAAGAATTTGTTGTGTTCCATGTGTTGTACGGTTGCGATGAATCACTAAATTTTCAATATCTTCCCGATTCGGAATGGAAGACGTGTCAAAAAATAAAAGACGTAAAATATCGATATACTTTTCATAGGTCAAGTAAAATTTATCAGCATCTGCAAGTGTAAGATGCTTAAAAACACCCATAAGTGTATCATGTGTCTTTCTTGGAAATGGTCCGTTTTCTTCTTCGAAGGAACAAATTGTTTTTTTCAGCTCTTTTATAAGAGAGGAAAGTTTATCAGATTCTGCTAGGTAGGTTGCACTTTTGTTGTCAGGAGTGGAGTTGCTCATTTTAACTCGGGCAAGCTCACATTCTAAACAGGTAACAATGCTGTGAATTATATCAGTTGACATCCTGCCAACATCTTGAGGAGAGGAAGGCAGAAAATCCATGAAGCAAAAGGGATTGTTAGGAATATTGCTATATATGAGTTGTAGTAAGGAAAAAACGACATCGTTGAGTTCATCAAAACAGAGGTTATGCCAAGGCGTCTTTTGAACAGGAGTGACAGATGGTTCTTGAAATATTTGTGCATCATCAAAAACTTGACAGCATTCATCATGCCATTTTAACAAATACATCTCATCGAAAATGATGTTTTTATGGCTGGTCAAGAAGAAAATAAGCTTGTTCACATTTTCTATATGATGAAAAATTTCATTAAGCTTAATGGACTTGGAAAACAACAGTTGCAAATAGACTGTTCGATTTGAGAAGCTGTACTCATCAGGCCCACGATGCTCATGGGGGATTTTTCCTATGGTGACTTTAATGTTTCCGTAAGGCGTCGAAATTGTACCAGAAAGACAACGAAAATCTGTATTGGATTCAATGCTTTTTGGACAGTTGGCTAATGTGGAAGCAGAAAATGTGAAGAGGTCATTCAATGTGCCTCCACGAAATTCAATGGCCTCGAAGTGAGACCAGTCACAGGAAGCCTGATTCCCGCACTGAACTATGTATGTGCTAGTTCGAATCTTATAATAGGAAGGAATTTCTGGTGTTCCAAATTTCTCTGGAGAACCACAATAAATAGCAATATCATGTCCGTCGTGCGTGACCCCTTTTAGAAAACCATCGTCGGGGAGAGAAAGAGTAAAAGCTTTCTCTCGGTCATATACATTTGGCTTCTTTGAAAGAGCATTCAAAAAGCTAAATGTATAATTGTCGTTAGAAAAAACAGCAGTTCCTCGTTTACATTCGATAGTACCAGTGCTGAAGAAATCGGATTCTTTCATACATTATACCTCATTAAAACTGCATTAGAGACGGATTTTTTAGCGCCATATAAGCAAAACTTTCACAAGCTTTTTAATGCCAATGCTTCCGCACATTTTACACCTCCCGTTTCCCTGTTACAACCTCATAAATCAAACTTTTCTTATAGCTTTCCATTTCTTTTACCAGCTGCTCCTTCTTTGCAATCAGCTTGTCAATCTCGGCACACTTGGCATCAAGGTAGTCGGCAATTTCTTCTTGCTCAACTAAAGGCGGTAATGCGCAATAGATAGAATACAAATCACCAGTATAAAGGCGAGTTAAGCCAGCACCGACGCCAGAAGATTTTTTCTTAAATTCGTTGATATACTGGGGAGTTTTGAAAAGAAGTTCGAGGAAATTAAGATTGGCAGGACCTGTGCTATGATAAACAGCATAGTCTGGACTAACAAGACCATTATACTTTGATACTGAAAATACGCCAAGATGAGCTTTCAGCTTATTGAATACTAAATCGCCTTTATAAACTAACTTGGCTCCGATAAACGAGGAAGCCATATTAGGAATAGAATCCATATCCTTCGTTGGGATAAGTCCTTTTTTCTGACTCATTGAAAGTGGTTCTTCTAAGCCAGTGATAGAGCGGTCTTTCCGCTCATGTAACAACCATTTTATTTTAATGATTTTCCAATTGCTGGGGTATGTTCCAATCCACGCAACCCCGCTATCCTTCATCTCCCGCTCACCACGCACGCCTTTTGTAACAGCCTGCGTAATAACTGTCTGCTTAAGCTTTTTGTATTCCTCGATGCTGGAACGAATTTTGGAAAGCATGATGTCAATATGGGAACATTTAGAATCCAAATATGCAGAGATTTTATTCTGTTCTTCTTTGCTGGGCAATAACAGCGGCTGATTTTTGAACTCTTTGTAGCCTAATGTTTTGCGGATACCAGCACCCATGTTATGAAAAGCCATCTTGCTTTCATAACCTTTGAAAAGGTAGGTTGCATACTGAGGGAAAATCTTTTTTCTATCTGGAAAAATTGCAAGATAGGCGGAAGTTATTACGCCCTTCTCCTTGACCAAAGCAACACGCAGAGACTTGAAGTCATAGTTGAGATTCAAACCGTTAATCATAACAGTGTCGGGTAAAACGACAGTATAATTGGTAATGGTATCTGCGACGTAATCATCCATGCTTGCATTGAAATTGGTTTTACTAATAATATTACCGGATTTGAACTGCAAGGCGTTTTGCTCTTGACCATCAGTGTTCTTTGTCCTGACTTCATCAAAACATGAGCGAACAGGAACAATTTCCCACCCCTCCGGGATCTCCCCAATCCATTCAATGCCGCTGTCTTTCATTTTCCGTGCCATGGTCAGCCCTCCTTATGGAACAGCTCTGCCAGCCCGGCGGAGATATCCTGTTCCAGTGCGGTGATGCGCGCCACGATATCCTCCACGGCTTCCGGTGCCTGATACTCGTAGAAATAGCGGGTCATGGGGATCTCGTAGCCCACCTTGGTCTTGCTGTGGTCGATCCATGCATCGGGGGCGTAGGGCAGAACTTCCCGGGCAAAGTAGGCGTCAATATCCTGCACCAGTGGCACGTTTTCGGTGTCACGCAGGCTGGTGTCCGGCACAGGCTTGCCACGCTTCAGGATAACGTTGCCCGCCTCGTCCCGCTGGGGGCGCTCCACCACGATCTTGTTGTAGCCGAACTCCACACTCTCGAACACCTTGCTCTCGCAATAGATGCCGTTTTTGTCGCCGTACACCTTGCCGTTGGCAAACTCGCCGTAGGCGGTGACGATCAGCTCCCGGCAGGCATCGGTGATGTCGTTGCGCTTGGTGCCGATGCTCTTGCGGCGGGGTTCAAAGCAGTGGCTGGCGTCAATAAGCTGCACCTTGCCCGCACGGTGGGCGGGCTTATCCTTGCTGAGCACCCAGATGTAGGTGGAGATGCCGGTGTTCATGAACATATCGGTGGAAAGCTGGATGATGCAGTCCAGCCAGTCGTTTTCCAGAATATACTGCCGGATGTTGCTAGGCCCGCTGCCGGCATCGCCGCTGAACAGGGGAGAGCCGTTCTGGATAATTGCCATCTTGCCCTTGTTTGCCAGCTTGGCAAGGCCGTTCAGCACAAAAAGCTGCTGACCATCGCTGATCTTGGGCAGACCGGGCGCAAAGCGCCCCATCTCGCCCCGGGCAGCCTCGGCTTCCACCGCCTTCTGCTCCCGCTTCCAGTCGATGCCGAAGGGCGGGTTGGAGATGATGTACTGGAAGGTGAACCCGGGAAACTGATCTTCCGACAAAGTATCACCGAACCGCATATTGTTGGGGTCGCCGCCCCGGATCATCATGTCCGCCTTGGCGATGGCAAAGGTGGAGGGATTGAACTCCTGCCCGAAGCAGGTCACCTCAATGTCGCTGTTCAGCTCGTGGATGCGCTCCTCCATGCAGCTCAGCATCTGGCTGGTTCCCATGGCCATATCGTAAACGGTCATGCTGCTGGTATCGAGGTCGGCTTCGGACAGCAGCAGGTCGGTCATCAGATAGATGATATCCCGGCTGGTGAAGTGGGCTCCGGCTTCCTCGCCAAAGCTCTCGGAGAACCGCCGCACCAGGTCCTCAAAGATATAGCCGCAGTCCACGGCGCTGATCTTGTCCGGGCCAAGATAGCCCTTCTCGGAGCCAAACTCCTTGATAACGAGGTAGAGGGTGTTGCTCTCTACCATCCGCTTGATGATGTTGTCAAAGTCGAACTTTGCCAGCACGTCCTGTGCGTTGGCAGAGAAGCCGGACAGGTAATCCCGGAAGTTGGACTCAATATTGTCCGGGTCTGCCAGCAGGGTCTCGAAGGTGAAGCGGCTGGTGTTGTAAAACTGGTAACCGGAGGCCTTCTGCAAAAAGCCATCAATGACCTGCAGCTTTTTCACCTTTTCGTAGGTGTCCAGCACTGCCTGATGGGTGGGCAGCAGGCAGTCGTGGAACCGCTTCACCACGGTCATGGGCAGAATGACCAGACCGTACTCGTGGGGCTTGAACGGCCCACGCAGCATATCAGCCACGTTCCAGATCATGGCGGCTTTTTCGGCAATGTTGGCACCTACGGCGGTGATCTTATCGTTTGGCATACGTTGCTCCTTGTTTTTGTGATAGGTGGACATCTTGATTTTACAACGATGGGTGTCCTATAAATTGGATGGCAGGATGCTTTTCCTGAAAAATGATTCTTGCATCTATTGTACCACGATAAAAGTGGAAACACCATATTCCGGCAAAAGAAAATGCCCGTCTGAAAATCAGACGGGCATCGATCATAGAAGGGATTAATCTTCACATAGAAGATCGTTGTTGCGCATGAAGGTGACAAAGCTGAGGATGATTTTGGCGTTTCTCTCTACAATGTCAGATTCGGTAAAATCTGTGGCTTTCGCAGCGAGGTCAGTAAGCTCCTTGATTTTTGTACCCTCTTTTTTCTGCTTCCGGTTGTTTTCAAAACCGGTATAGTACTTGACCTTATCGCTGAAGCGATAATCAGAAGCGCGGATATTGATGCGCTTTTCCAACAACACCTTGTTGCCAAGGCTTTCAACATTTCTCGGATTGGAAAGCGAGTGCTCCTTTTCCTGGCGGTTGCGTGCGTAGATGTGCTCGATCTCAAGTACACTTTCAAGGGACAAGAGCTCCTGGGAGGAGTTCTGGAATGCCCACCATGTCAGCATGGCCTTTGTGATCGCGCGGTTGTTGCTGAAGGTATAGTTGTCAAAAGCGTTCTGCAATTTCTGCGTATCAAACAAATAGTCAGAAAACCGAACAGGTTGCCCGGTTACAATGTTGGTCATTTCTGCAAAAATGGGAGTGCGCAGTGCATTTACGCCCGGATTTGTAACGGCATATGCCCAGATGAATGCGGTGATTTTGTTAAGAAAACTATAGAAACGATCGTCGTTCAGTAGACCATCGGAATCCCGATTGGCCATGTAATAGACCGAAACAAAATAGGTCCACATACCGTTGGGAGCGTAGTTCAGAACAAAGAGCCTGCGAAGAACTCGGTCAGAGAAGCGCTCAACATTTTGATTCTGCACATCATTCCAGAAATCTGCAAGATTGATCAGATTTTCAAAAGTCTGGTCATTTTTTAGCAAGCTGTAAGCATTCCGCTCATAGAATTTGCGCAGCGCCTCCGTTGTCGAGGATTTGATGCCTTGCTTTGCACGTTCATAGTACATATACCGTGTGAAAAGCTCATCCATCGGAGTGCCGGTAATAGGATGGAAAATAGAATCACACAGTACCTCGAGGTCCTTCCACTTTTGGATAAAGACTTCCCGCTCGCCTTTGGCAGAGTAATACTTGTAAAATTGCGCCTTGAAGATATCTGCATCAGACAGTGGCTTTCCGCGGTCATTCAATGTCGAGAAGATTCGCAAAGCGGTGTCCTGAGATTCTGCTTCAATCGGGAGCAAAATACAGTTGTTCATGATCCGAATCGGAAAGAAGGAAAACCAGTCTGGGTAAGTATTCAGAAAGTCTACGATCTTTTGCTGAAAAAAGCGATAGTTATTGGCATAGCTGCTCTTTTCGCAATCAGACAAGGTTCCTGTTTTCAGGATATTCAGAAATTCGTCCTTTTCCTTGTCGGTGGCGACTTCTGAGTCGATTTTCAATGCTGACTTGTCCGGGTCACCAAACTCATCGGTTTTCCAGATGCACTGCTCAATGAACTTGCTGGTCTTTACAGCTTTATCGTTCTTCATGCTTCCATATTTTTCATAGAAAGCTCGAAGCAACAGCATCAATGTCGTAAGGCGCTGTTGTCCGTCAATAATCTCCATTTTACCGTCATCATTTTTAAATGTGACGATGGGGCCGAGAAAATACTCATCGCTGTCACTGTTGAATTTGTCGCAGTCATTATCAGGAAATGCAAATAAGAACAGGTCATCCCAAAGAGTCTGGCATTCCTTTTCTCCCCAGGCGTAAGGCCTTTGATAATCTGGAATGAGGAAATCAGCCTTCTTCTCACTGAAAAGTGCCCGCACGCTTTTTTGATCAATGTTTAATTTTGACATTTGATGCCTCCTATTTAGCATCAGCAGGTTGCTTCAACTTATCAAATCATCTGAAAATGCCGCAACGCTTCCACGATCGCATCCTCTTTTTCCTTCGGACACTTGGGCTGCTTCGCATTTTCATTTTTCGCTTTATGATAATTCTCTCGCTCAATAATGCCGTGCTTCTGCTTCACCTGTGCGATATAGAGATTGGATACCTTTAACTGATGATGCTCCCATACATAATCCCGAATCTCGTTGTAAGTCGCCTTGCTTTCCGCAGCAGTCACATCCAGTTCATCCATGCTGACGTCCACTTCGATGTGCCGCTCGACATTGAGTTTGGTCAAAAGGAGAACCGCTTCGCAATGCCGGGTTCGGGGGAAAAGGTCCACGGGCTGCACCTTCTCCGCATGATACCCGTGCTCTTCGAGCCATGCGGCATCTCTTGCGGCGGTGGAGGGGTTGCAGCTGACATAGACCACCCGGCGGGGGGACATCTGGACGACGGCGGAAAGGGTCGTTTCGTCGCAGCCCTTGCGGGGCGGGTCGAGCATGATGACATCAGGCCGCAGGCCCTCAGCGGCGAGGCGGGCCGCAGCCTGACCGGCGTCGGCGCAGAAGAAGCGGCTCTTGGCGGCGACGGCGTCGCCCATCCGGGCGGCGTTGGCCTTGGCGCTGTCAATAGCCTCGGGCACGATCTCCACGCCGATGAGCTCCCGGCAGCGGTCGGCCATGGAGAGACCGATGGTACCCATGCCGCAGTAGAGGTCGAGCAGAACGTCCGAGGGCTCCAACTGGGCGTACTCGGCAGCGATGCCGTAGAGCCGCTCAGCGGCCAGTGTGTTGACCTGGTAGAAGGAGAGGGGGCCGAGCCGGACCGGCACACCGCAAAGAGTATCCTCGATATAGCCCGGGCCGTAGAGGGAGATGGTCTCCTCGCCGAGGATGACGTTGGTCTTCTTGGCGTTGACATTGATGAGGACGGACGCAATATCGCTGAACTGCTCCCGCAGCGCGGTCACGAGCTCCTCGCTGTGGGGGAACTTCGGGCGGGTGCAGACGAGGCAGACCATGATCTGGCCGCTGTGTGTACCCCGGCGCAGGAAGATATGCCGAACAAGGCCCTTGCCGCTCTCCTCGTCGTAGGGCTGGATGCCGTGGGAGGCGAAGAAGCTGCAGAGCGCGTTGCCGATGTCGTTCAGGACGCCGGGCTGTAATCTGCAATCGGGGCAGGGAACGATGCGGTGGGTGCGGCCGGCGTAAAAGCCGATGCAGGGCGCACCGTTTTTGTCGCGGCCCACCGGGAACTGTACCTTGTTGCGGTAGCGGTCCACCTCAGGGGAGGGAAGAGCATCCAGCACCGGCACATCCAGTCCGCCGATGCGGCGGAAGGCGTCGGCGACGCTCTCCTGCTTGGCCCGCAGCTCGGCGGCGTAGTCCATGTGCCGCAGGCTGCAGCCGCCGCAGGGGCCGGCGACAGCGCAGTCCACCGGGATGCGGTCAGGCGAAGGAGTGAGCAGTTTGTCCAGGATGCCGAAGGCATACCGGCCGCAGTCCTTGACGATACGCACCTGAGCCTCATCGCCGGGGGCAGTACCCGGGACGAAGACGGCCTCGCCCTCCGGCGAGTGGGCAACGCCGCTGCCGTCGCTGGAAAGACGCTCGATGCGGAGGGTGAGAAGCTGGTTTTTCTGTAAGGGCATGGAATGATTTCTCCTTATGTCTCGTCAGGGGCGGGCTGGACGTCTGCGTCAGCCTGCGAAGTCATATACTTGCTGGGCGGCACACCTTTGGCGCGCTTGAACACCCGCGAAAAATAGAACTGGTCGAGGAAGCCCACCGATGCCGCCACCTCGGCGATGGACAGTGTGCCGCTGCGCAGCAGCTTGCAGGCTTCGTTGACCCGGTATTCGGTCAGATAGTCGATGGGGCTCTTGCCCACATTGAGCATGAACACCCGGTACAGATGGCTCCGGGAGACGCCGACGCTCTTGGCGACATCGTCGATGGAGATGTCGTGGGAGTAGTTGAACTGGATGTACTTGATGGCGTTCAGGACATACTGGCTGGAAGAAGAGGTGCTGTGGGGGCGGCTCTCACTGGTCTCCCGCATCAGGGCGGCGATGAAGAGGTAGAGATAGCCCACCATCGCGGCCTCGTCCTGGGGCTGCAGACCGCGGGAAGAGTAGATGCTGCTCAGGGCTGCCCGCATCCCCTCCAGGTCCTGGGTGTGATGGACGGGAGCAGCGTCGGTGAAAGGCAGCTGCGCCGCAAGCTTGTGGGCGCAGGCACCGTTGAAGCCGACCCAGCTGTACTCCCACGGCTGGACCTCGTCGGCAGTATAGCGGATGAGCTGGCTGGGGCGGGCAAAGAACAGATCGCCCGGCACGACCTCATAGGTGCGCCCGCCGACCTCGAACACGCCCTTGCCCGAGACGACCAGATGGATGAGGTAGTGGTCCCGGATGCCGGGACCCCAGGTCTGCCCCGGAGCACAGCGCTCCAGACCGCAGTTGAAGATGGACAGCTCGATGTTGTTGGTGTAGTTCTGCTTGAACGACTGCTTGTAGACGTCTGCCATTGCGGTTCCCTCCTGCCTGTTGGCTCTATAGCCTGAGTATACCACATCTGCCCCCGCAAATTCAACAAAAGTACATCTTATTCTTTGGGCTGGACACCGAAAATTACTTTTTTTGCGGGTTGAAATTGCAAAATGGCAGCGGATGCATTACAATAGCGGTAACAAACCGAACATTGCAGAGAGTGCAGGGAGGGGTTCTGGATGGCAACCAGCAGGCAGCTCAGAGAACAGATCGCAGCAGGGAGGTGGGACGCCGCGCTGGCCGCGCTCTACGGCGGCAGCGAGGAGGTCCTGGCCCGCCAGCGCCGCCGCTATGGTGCGGCCCTTGAGCAGTTTGAGCTTTACTATGGGCCGGGGCGGCAGGTGCAGGTCTATTCGGCCCCGGGCCGCACAGAGCTTGGCGGCAACCACACCGACCACCAGCACGGTTACGGTCTTGCGGGTGCGGTCACGCTGGACCTTGTGGCGGTGGCATCCCGGAACGAGGATGGCTTCATCCGGGTCAAGTCCCGTGGCTTCAACAAGCTGGACGTCATTGATTTGACCGAAGAGGAGCCGCAGCAGGGGGAGAGCACCCATTCGGCCAGCCTCATCCGGGGCATCGCGGAGGGCTTCCGGGCAAAGGGCTGCGATGTGGGCGGCTTCGATGCCTACACGGCCAGCGATGTGCTGCGGGGCTCGGGACTGTCCAGCTCAGCAGCCTTTGAGATGGGCGTGGCCATGATCCTCAACACGGAATACGGCTGCGGTCTGGACGCCCCTGCGCTGGCCCGCATCTGCCAGTTTGCGGAGAATACCTACTTCGGCAAGCCCAGCGGCCTGCTGGACCAGCTGACCAGCGCCGTGGGCGGTGTGCTCTTTGCGGATTTCGCCGACCCGACGGCACCGAAGATCGAGAAGATACATGCCGACGGCGTCCTGCCCGAGGGTATGACCCTCTGCGTCACCGATACCCGCGCCAGCCACAGCGAGCTGACCGGCGAGTTCGCGGCCATCCGGAACGAGATGGAAGCCGTGGCGGCCTGTCTGGGCGGCAAGGTGCTGGGCGAGGTGGATGAGAAACGCTTCTGGCAGGAGCTGCCCCGCCTGCGGGAGCAATGCGGCGACCGCGCCGTGCTGCGTGCCATCCACTATTTTGAGGAGAATGCCCGTACCATTGCCCAGAGAGCTGCTCTTGCGGCGGGAGACTTTGCCGCCTTTGCCCGGCTGGTGGAGAAGAGCGGCCACTCGTCCTTTGAGTGCTGCCAGAATGTCTACTGCGCTTCTTCGCCGAAGCATCAGGGGCTGTCGGCGGCGCTGGCCATCAGCCAGAGCATCCTTGCAGGCACCGGCGGTGCATGGCGGATGCAGGGCGGCGGCTTTGCCGGAACGATCCAGGCTTTTGTACCGGATGCGCTGGTAAAGCGCTACTGCGCTGCGATGGAGGCGCTGTTCGGCCCGGGCTGCTGCTATCTGCTCTCGCTGCGGGAGCAGGGAGCCGTGCGGGTCATGTAAAACACAAAAAAATGCCCTGCGGCATGGTGAGGATCCACCGCCGCAGGGCATTTTTGATTTCAGGAAAAATCAGCCGCGCTGAGACTTTGCGTCTGCACGCAGAGCGCTCATATCGTTCTTGTAGGTCTGAAGGTCTTCTGCAGCCTTGCTCGGTCCGCCGAAGAAGAAGGTGTGGACGCCTTCCACGGCATTGAAGCCAGCCTTGACCACATTGAACAGCAGCTTCGGAATGAACGAGATGGAGAGAGAGAGCAGTCCACCTCTAAAGAAGAAATCAGTGAAACGGAGATGGTCCGTAAATGAGGTCCATGCGTCACGAAATGCGCCGCCGCCGCCAAGAAGGGCTTTTTCTCCGTCCGGTACAACAGCATAGGAAGAAGGCATCTGGATGCGTTTCATAAACGACTCCTTTCTATCACTCCGTCAAATCAAACAGACTCAGGCAGCTGCAGCCACGATGGGGTCGGTGATGCCGGCATCCTGCTGCTGGGACGCGGCAATATTTGCCTTGGTCTGGGCGTAAGCATTCTTGAGCTCAATGAAGATGGACTTGACCGTGTTATAGATCTGGATCGCCTGCATTGCGCCGTACCAGCCGGCGAGAGCGCCGACCGCCACAGTGGCAGCTTTGCCGGCCTTGTTCTGGCCGTCCCAGTAATAGGAGACCGACTGGGACAGAGTCAGGCCGTCCTCGTGCATCAGAAGCAGACCGCCCACAGCCGCCGTAAGGGCAGCTTTGCCCATCAGCTGGGCAAAGTTGACCGTGAAGTTCACAGCGGCAGTGAGGAGGTTCTCGGGGTGAAATTCGATGAGATAAGAGCCTATCTGGATGGCACCGCCATCAATATAGGTCATTTCATCGGCAGAGATGGCAGTGTAGGATGCCGGCATCAGCGGGCTCTGATATGTAAGTTCCATAGTGGGAATGCTCCTTTCGCACATGCGCTCCGTCCACATACGGAGACTAAGTTACCTGAATTATAGCATAACTGCCCAAAAACAACAAGAGAGCGAAAAAAGATAATTGGAACGGGATTTGGGGCTCCAAAACGGAAAATCCAGGTGAAACAAACGAAAAAACGATAAAATATAAAGAGCAAAGCAGGCCGAAGACTCCGAAAAAATGTTGTGTGAAATTTGAAGAAAAACGCAAAAACAGCAGCGCCCCGGCTGCTGTCCGGTGAGGGGACGGCAGGCAGGGCGCTGCTGCTATCAGGATGAATCGGAGAAAAATGGAGAAAACTTAAAGTTCTTCGCCCGGCACACGGTGGTACAGTGCGGTCAGCTCAGCGATGTGAGCGCTGAGGTCCGGGGTGAGCGGCTGGGTGAGCCGCCACTGCCAGTTGGCACCCTGGGTGCTGGGGGTGTTGATGCGGGCCTCA
>OGOR01000936.1_pt1 | contig 19288 bp, 21 predicted proteins | sample 1552771 | NCBI WGS metagenome assembly OGOR01 (sample SAMEA2580124, study PRJEB22360) | human gut metagenome | biome: human gut; feature: human-associated habitat; material: faeces | place: Denmark | collected 2008/2010
GACCTGTCAATATCCCAAAGGGAATGTTACACATACCTACTGCCTGTATGACAGGCACAGCGGTGAAGACTATTCATTCGGCTCCTGTCTCTCCTCGCTGGCGGCAGCCAAGGCACAGGTCACCAGGATGGAACGGAGGATAAGGGAATACACCACATGGCAAAAGCAGAACAACCTCTTTTTTGACGAACAGACGGACGAAATGCTCCAAAAGGCTGTCACCAAGCTCAAAATAAAAAAAGAAAATGTACAGGAGGCAGAAAGAAGGCTGCAAAGGAAAGCCGAAAAACACCAACGGGAAATGCGGAAATAGCAAAACGGATTACGCATTTCCATTTCTTGCCGCAAAGATAGCCGTTTGCCGGACTGAATGCGCAAGGCAGCCCTGCGGGCAGGTTGACAGGAAAAAAATCATCCTCGCTACGCTCCGGTATTTTTTTCCGCCAAGCCTTGCCGCAATCCCCGGCAAACGGACAACGCATCCAACAAGAAATAAAAATGCCCGTCTCACGACAGGCTCATGTATAACTAAAAAATGATCGGCTATGATTACGGATGAAAGAACCCGGAACAGACTGTATGCGGATACAGAAACGACACTGTTCACACTGGAAGACAAACCAGGGGCAATATTACGGATAATGGAAATCATACGGGACACCCCCGAATATGTACAACTTTCACCCCTTCTTCCGGCATACGCGGAAGAAGACCGGCAGGCAAAATGGTGGAGGAGCAAGAAACCGGACTTCCTTCTGGCGGAACTGCTGCATGTACTTCAACTATATACACCGGAAGGATTCATACTGGGACCGATAACCGGGAAAACGCATGCTTTCGGATATACAAACCCGGAATATGAAAAAAATCTGATCTACAGGATAGAGATCGAGCTTGACTGGGGATATGTGTACGGGAAAAAGAACGAATATAGAAAGAAAAGGAAACTTTATGAGGAAATTGCGGAAATATTCACCACGGACGGATATACGGCAGAGATGGAGAAAAGAGGAAAAGGATGCCGGATAACCAAAGGGAATACAAGGCTTTATTCACATTACGAATGGATAACCGGACAGTGTGAGGCCACACACCTGACCGGAACGCTTATCCGGTTACTCAGGGAAAGCAGGAGATTCCATCTGATTAAGTGCACCCTGCTTGATTTCATATTCAGTTTCACACAGGAAGAGGAGCTGGAATTTTACCGGCAGCAAAACGAAACAAGCATATACTACCGGATATTCGACCTTTTCAGAAGGAAACCGTGGACTGTTACCGAAAATCTCATGACGGTGGCTTCAGAAATCAACATACCGACTCAAAAATATCCGGAAGGGCCCGACCGGGACTCCCCCGCTTACAAATATGTCAGGGAAGCCTATCAAAAACTCATAGACAAGGGATATCTGGAAGAATACACCCGAACCTGGATAAGGGAGGAACTCCTTTGTGCAAAAACAACCCCGGAAGGAATATCAAAAAACATATTCTATGGAACTCAGCTATAACCGTCTATTACTCATCTTCCTGTGGCAGTACAACCACCACGGGGAGGAAGGGCTGAACCTGCACCTTTTCGAGGAGACCTTCGGAAAGACACAGGGCAGTCATTATTACGACAAATGGATGAACTGTTTCAACCGGGACCTCCGGGACATGATCATCTATTTCAGAGGGGAGGGTGAAAACGGACAGAAGTTCTGTGACATGGTGGCCCGACAAATTGAAGTATACCGTAAAAATCGAAAACACTATGGAATTTACTGACCTTTATACAGTGGAAAGCCTGCAATGCTTCAACGGTTTCCATTACCGCGGGTATCGGGTAAACCAAAGTGACACGGACAAGGTAAACCGTCTCATTGCAATAATCCGGCAAGAACGGGAAAAGAATATCGGACCGGCAGCAGGTGACATTATCGAGTATACCTGCCGGAACGGTGACTGGTTTCAATCGGCACACATCGAAGAGATATGCGACGGACATTTCAAGATCTGCCTTTCCGGAAGCATCCCGTTCTGTTATGAAAGCGGGGACGGTGTCGGCTATAACGTCCATGAAGGGATATGGACTTATCCGAAGAGGGCCGCCTTAAGACCGGCAGGTATCAGGGAAAAGCAGTTCAGGACATGGGGACATGCCGGAAAATGCGCCAACGGGGAGGTATACTTCACGGCCTGTGTCCGTGCGTGGCAATATACGGAACCGGAACCCCTGTATGGCAGATATACTACCAAAAACTGGAGCAAATACCACATCAACAGGCAGCCCGACCCGGAACATGACGGCGAGTTCTTCTACATGAACGAAGGATTCACCCTATACTCACGCGAGGAACTGGACAGGCTGACCGGAATCCTTCACGGGAAACTCTTCGACGGGATATACAGCAACTCACTCGTTCTATGGGGATACCACATGAAATGGGAAATACTCACGGAACAAGAATGGAACGAAACAAAAGCCGAAATACACATATCCTTTCTCGGAGAGTCCCCCGTGAAAATAATAACCTGCGATGATACCCGTACAATAACCGTCTATAAAAAGAAATAACAATGGCAAAATACGAACCCCCTCCCCCGATCCGTCCGCTTGAGAAGCTGATAACGGATTTCTCCTACACAAACGGACTCGATCCCGTCAATGTATTCAACGATTTCCTGACCTACATCATCCACGGGTTTTCTCCCGGTGCTCCCCCACTGCAGAACTGGAAGTACAAACGGCTGCAGAACATGAAATTTATGGAAATGCTCACCGGATGGGTACGGCTCATGGCAAGCCGGATAAAGGATGATACAAGCTGGTATGACCCTTTCGGGGATTTATATATGGCACTGGTTTCCAAAAGTGCCCAGCAGTCACAGGGGCAATTCTTCACTCCGGTACATATCTGCAACCTCATGGTGCTGTGCACCCAAACGGAAGAAAAAAAGACCGGACAGAGGATAGGTGATCCGACCTGCGGAAGCGGAAGGCTGCTGCTGGCCTATCATGCACGGAATCCGGGAAACTACCTCATAGGGGAGGATATCAACCGGACCTGCTGCCTGATGACCGTATGCAACATGCTCATACACGGATGCGTAGGGGAAGTTATCTGCCATGACAGCCTGAATCCCGGAAACTTCGTGGACGGTTGGAAGGTCAATCCCATGCTTGCATGGACAGGCATACCCACGATAAAGAGAATGAACATGAAGGAATACCGGGCAGGCAGGAATCTTCCAGCATCCCCTTATATCATACGAAAAACGATGTCAGCGGGTGGCAGGAAGCGTAAGACGGACTCCCCTCCGCCTTTACAGACCGTTTTCAAGATGTAATAACGACATAAAATATGATACCAAACCCGATCATCAGCATGAAAAATGATTATATACAATATTTTATAAGCATACCACCGGTATGCCAAATTTATTTATTAACCCATTAAATACAGCAATTATGGAAGTTACAGTAATGCCGGCCGCTGCACCGGTACAGAAACAGCAGGGATTGAACCAGGTAGTCATAAACAAGGTTCAAAAAATGATCGAAGGAAAGCAGCAGGGTGTCATGGCTACAATCACCCGCCTGCTCGAAGAGGGAAAAATCGCACAGGACTTCATCGCACCCATAGGAGTGAACCTGCGTAATGAGGACCGCCATCCGGTTATTACATTCCAGGCAGAGGAACAGGTACAGATGAACATGCCGGAAGGAAAATTCAACCTGCACGGAAATGCCATCAGCCAGATTTCCGAGAAAATGGGCATTCCGGCAAAATATCTTAGGGAGCTTTCTGCAGGAGACGCCTGGCAGAAACAGCTGTGCGCAACCATTCTCAACGAACATTCGGGATGGACGGGGCGCACACGCGTACTCATCCGTGCGGTAGGAACGGAAATCAGGGGTGTACTCTCAGACTCGTACCGGCGACTCAACTCCGTGGACATACTAACCGCATTCATCAGGGAAGCGGCAAACAACGGAGCCGTCGTGTCCGACGCCTATATGAATGACACCAAAGTATGGTGCGAGACGATTCTTCCTACATCGGTTGAAATACCCACCCGTAAAAACGGGACGGTAATCATATTCGCGGGAGCAAGATTCAGCACATCCGATTTCGGAAACGGTTCGGTGGACATGCGCTCGTTCCTGCTCAACGGAGCTTGCCTGAACGGCATGGTACGTGAATCGGTCATGCGGCAGATTCATCTGGGAGGACGCCTGCCGGATACGCTTGCGCGCTCGCAAAGAACCTATGAGCTGGATACGAAAACTACCGTATCAGCTGTCAAAGATTTGACTAAAGGACTTTACAGCAAGGATACGATCATGCAAAAAGCCATCGAAATTCAGGGAGCGTCGGAAATAGACGTGGACTTTGACAAGGAACTTAAATCCCTGGTACAGCGTGGCGCGTTGCTGAAAAACGAAGGACGGGAAGTCGAAAAGCTCCTGATGAACAACAACCCCGACGACGGCATAACAGGAGGGGCAACACTCTGGAAACTGGCACAGGGCATCACCGCCTTTGCACGGGAACAGGAGCCGGAACGCAGCAGGGAGCTGCATGAGATATCCGGGCAACTGATGAACCGGGTGAAAAACAACTGAAATGGAATCATAGAATGAAAAATCAACAGAACTTGCCGGACCTTCCATTGTCCGGCAAGCAATTGTAAAACAGAATCATTCACAATGGACAAATTACCGGACTACTCAAAAATAATTAATATGCATGTGCTGATACGGATACTTTAATAAGAGTTCCTGTATCCGCTTTCTTTGTTCCAGCGCATATGCCATTCCCTCCTCAGTACACATGGCAGCTTCAAACTGTCCTTCCTGCAATTGGTCCCTACGTATATAAGTTTTATTAAGCCAGATTTTGTCTGTTATCTTTTGGATAAAAATCACTCCTTTACCAGTAATACCCAATTGATTGTCGGGATATTTTTCAATAGGAAAAGGAACACTGCAAATATCTCCATTATGTTTAAAAAACTCCTTGATAACCTCCTTCTTGTCCATTGAAAGGTCCCGCAATTCACGTTCCCGATAGCGGTCAAACAGGTGCGAGGTGAAGAATGCATATTCGTCATCCTTCTCACCACCACGAACAAGTAACATATACCCCTTGCTAGTCAGATAAATCAAATAGACTTTTACATAAGGATGACCGCCATATCGCTGGAATGCTTTCCAACCGGGTGTAAAAGGAAGAACACAAAACGTAGTGTTATGGTCTACCTTATAATCCAACTGCTTGAACCATACATTCTCTTCATTCTTATGTTTAAAAAGATACCGCCGCATACCCTGGCAGTCTATCCGTTCCTTGGAACGGGGGAAAATGGAATCATGAATCTTATCATATTCCCTTGCTATCTCTTCATAGCTCATTGTTTCTACTATCATGGCAAAGTTATAGTTTTTCCATCGGTGGCATGGATGGGATTAGTTTGGTAATCTTATCGTTATCCAAAATAAAATATTTGCACTGCCCTGCTTCGGTAGCTTCCGGATATCTGGGGGTACCATACTTTTTACTCAAGCAACAGAAATTCGGATTCATGCTTGTCTCATAACCAGAACGGCGAAATTTGCACAAGCGACAATTTTTAATATCAAGACCTTCCTGTAGCGCCCTAATCAATCCATAATCATATATTGACGGTTCACCGACGTAATTACAATAATCCCCGTCAATATTCAGTTCGAGAATTGCACTACGGTTTCTTCTTCCCTCATTGCATACAGGCATATCCTCATAATTGGAGACATAGGCTTTCCCACTCCGAAAGAGCAGGAAGCGAAACAGTTGCCGTTTATCTAAAAGAACACTTTTTACAGAATCCCGTTTAAATCCATAGAATACTATTTCCTGTTCATTTTCACTGACAGGACAATCCATCAATCGCCTGATGTCATTATCCGACCGGATGTGAATTTCTATTATTTTAAGGGCAGAACTCCTTTTAGCTTCCGCACACCTGTGAGTCACATAAAATTCAATAGAAACTGGAGCCCTGTCTTTTCGGGTACTCTTTGTCAAGAGCAAATCAGCACGGTAGTTACCCACCTGTTGTTCTTCCATACAGGTATCATAATACTCCTTCAAATCATATTTTCCCATTATTATATCATGACATCTTTCTTTTCGATAGAACGGGCATGACTGGTTACGGGAGCATTTGATCCGCAAAGTATATTCGATTACAAAAGATTGCGAATTATCAAATTTTCTCTTCAACATCAATTTTGCCAGTTTATAAAGATAAGTCTCCGAACCGCATGATTCACCACCTTTATGGGCAAAATGATGTGCTTTCTCATTCCCTAACCTGGCCATCATTAACGCACCGCACGAGATACAATGAAAATCATGTTCCTTTCTGTACTCAGAAGATACATTATCAATATCTATGATGGAATCGTGCTCGTCATAGGCAAAATGATATCTGACAGTACACATAAAACTTATTTATTAGTAACAAAATCAATCTTACAGTCAAGTGTAGTAGCAACCTTAGCCAATATATCAAAACCCGCCGAATACCGTCCCTGTTCAATACAATACTGATTGACCACATCAATACCGGATCTGGTAGTCAATGTCTTGGTATCCATTTTCTTCCCTTCATATAATTGCCCGATACGTACCCCGGTCCGCATTCGTTCCTGCTCCCGGCTCAACTGGAAACGGATAATATGGCTATAGTTGTTTTTTACAAGGTATCTGTTAAATTCCCACACGGTGTCCATATGGACACCGTAATGTGTGTTAAATACCTCTTCCTGAGATTCAGACAATACATTGTCAAAACGTTCATTAACCAGGCTGTTCAAATCCCCCGTAAAGCCGATGATACAAGCATCGCCATTTTTAGCTTCAACTTTCGCCCTCCGGTGATCAATAAATCCAGCACGTGCCATACTACTTATATCGTTTTTATTGTGGCATACCCCACAGTTTAATTCTGTTACAAAGTTAAAAAAAGAATTCATCCGTCTATAGATTTATACAGAAACTATTTTTTGTATCTTTGCTTCCCTTTTACAGACATTTATTGAAAGAGAAAACTTATATCAATACTCAAAATGGAAAATAATAATTCGAGCCTGTATGCACAAAAGGCCGTTGAAAGTTTCTATCTGGACCGTCCATACGGTATAAGAATTGATTACTCCAGGAAAGGTTTCGTCCTGTTCAACCGGAAACTGAACCTGCTTGGAATGGACAAATGGAACTCAATTGAGGAATTACCGCTGGAAGAATATGACAACCCGGAAGAAATACCGGTTGAAGGGGTGGATATTCAAAGATACAACAGTAAAGTGGACATATTCTTCTACACGGACAAATCCAGTCCCTACCATAACGGAAGACTGGATATGGAGTGTCTCAAAAAATACAACAAATATATCTACCGTCTGTCAGTACTACTGGGCAGAACCCTATAATAAAAGAGCCGCGAACAATATGGCATACTGTTCACGGCTCCGGTAGCATGTAATCTAAGGTATATAGAAAAGTTCAAACTCCCTCTTCCACCTTGTCAATCATGGAAGGCGTATTTCCGGCACGGGCGGAAAAAGCGGAAATCGAAAGAACAATAAAAAAAGTTTTTTCCCATAATCCATTTTTCCGTTTGTGCTTTCAAACAACTAAGGAAAGCCCAGTGTCTTCTTCCGCAATATTCCGATTCAAGTTATCCACATCCCGATGCATACGGCTGTAATCATTCCGACAGACCGCCAGTTCCTCAAACACGATTTGTTTAGGCAAAAGACGGTGACAATAATAGCTGCTGCCAAATGGGACACCTCCCCCTTTGTCATACTGGATGCGTTTGTCAAACATCAGCAATTGAAGCTCCCTGTCCTTGAACAGCCGGCACGGACCGACACTGTTCAGCCAGAAATTGGACATCAGCAGGGCGAACGGCTTGTCCAGTTGCAGGCAGCGTTCAAAAACGTCCATTTTTCTGCTGAAAGGCGGATTAGATACTATAATATCCCAACAATCCGGCTCGTAAGCAAAAAAATCCTGTCCGGTACTTATATGCGAGTATTTTACCTGAAATCCGGCTTCCTGCAGATGAAGCACGAACTCGCTGTGGCACGTGTCAAAAGGGCACCATATGATCTTCCCTTCAGGCAGATACTTGATGATGGGAGCCACTCCGTATCCCGGAGTGTATTTCTCGTCACTGCAGTTCAAGAACATCCTGCTCAATTTACTGGGCACGGGCTCCTCCTTCCGTTTTCTCCGCCCCGTCATTCCTGTTATTGAAACCGAAACTCAGCTGCCGGACATCCTGCCAGTTATTTTCAAAGTACAAATCAATCGTTTGTGCCTCATTCGTACTCCTTGAAGTGTAATACAACCGGAACTTCTTCTCACTCAATAAATAGCGGTCATTGGGTTTCAGAACCGTACCGTCTTCCAGTTTCAACAATCCGTTCCCGTCAGGCTGGAAATAGCGGAGAGTATAAAGCGTTCCGGAAAAATTACCTTCCTCGGTAATTTCCAGACGGATTTCCACCGTCTGGCCACTGACTATCTTGTCCGCTACGGGCATCGCCTCTACCGTGAACGGATATTCCTGCTGAATATCCAGGTCATCACTACAAGAGGTAAAACAAAACAAGGAGGCTGCCATGCAGCACAATATCATTATCAGATCAAGTATCTTTTTCATTTTTCGTATGGATTTAGTCATTATAAAATATATTTGATGCCCAAGCCATATTGGGTATGAAAGTGCTTTGCGGCACTCCCCCAAAGAACACGTTCACGAAGACGCAGTAACAGGACGACCTTGTCTGAAAGATAAGTTTCCGCTTCCAGTGTCACTGCACCGCCATAAATGAACGATTCGTGTTTTTTCAGGACGGCACCGTCAAAGAGCAGTCCCTTTCCACCGTTTACAGTTTCATACCCCATCAATCCCGAAGCACCAATATTCAAAAATACATTTTTCCCCGGGTCGGAAAAGAAATTGTAAAAATAGCCGCCTTCCGCAGTATACTGCTCCAAAGGGATACGTGTATTACGGTAGGGATAATACCGCCGCATGATTTCAATACCCGATACCCATTTATTTCCTCCCTTGACATAGGTAGAAACGGCAAGTCCGAAAGCGAATCCCGTATCATTACATTCCTTCCCGCAATAAAAACCGTCAACCATATCCGCCATTAGCTGCACACCTTTCATACCCGGCAGGCAGCGTTGGGCCCGCGCCTGCCCCAAAAACAGGGCAAGCATAGCCACAAGCAGCAACACAAATTTTCCGGTTATTCTCATCGTACCTTCAATTCGTTGACGGGTTCAGCACGCACAAGGTCCTCATTATCCACCTCAAACATCTGGTGGCGTCCTCCCTGTTTCTCATACATCTCCACCACCAGTTTCTTGTCCTCCGGTATCGTAAATTTGGGTAACGCGAACACCGTACGTTCCGAGGACTTTCCATCCACACGGGTCACATAGTTGCAGGCACGCAAAGGATAGATCACCTGTTCCTGCATGGCGGTACGTTTCACGATCTTTTTGTCGACAATCTTGAAGGTCACGAAATCCACATCAAACGGGACATTCGTCTCATTCCTTAGCTGTGTATGAAAGTACAGCAGGTCATTATGGGTATAAAGCCCCCTAAGCAGGAACTGAACCCCGAAACGTTTACAGCCGATATGTCTGACCCGTCTTTTGTCCTGCCTGTGCACGGACTTCATAATCAGGCGTACCAGACGCGGGGACTCATTGCCAAGTTCCTGCAAATAGATTTCCATGGCATTGTTCGGACGGTTCACCGTTTCACCGTCATGGATGAAATCGCACATCTCCACGTTCAGCAGGAGCGGTTCATCCGCATACCTGACATTGAACGTGTAAAAATTTCCATCTTCAGTGATCACGCTCATGTTCGTCTCATCCCGGAAATGCTTTTTAGCAGCTTTCACACGGATCACGTTCTCCGCCGCATCCGCCTTTCCGGCTATCAGATTGGTGGACCCCAGGTCCACATACTTGATCGGGGAAGGAAATATCACATGTACCGTTTTATCATAAGTGATTTCCAGCCCGTGCGGGGCTATCATCCGGCTAAAGCCGATCTTGCGGCTCAGTCCCTCAAAAAAATCCCCGCTACTCAACTGCGCACTGGCAGCCGTCACACCCGTCATCAGGGCAAAAAACATCATCAGAATCTTTTTCATATCCGATTGCATCTTGATTGGTTGGTTAATGATCGATTTTCTTTTACTGCTTTTGTGTCTCACTGTTCGGGAGAATGAAGCAACAGCCTGTGTCCTGCTTTCAGAGTGACCTTCACCGTCCGCATCTTTTTAGCGACATATCCCGACACGCCCTGTATCACTCCTTTTCCCAGGTCCGAAGCGATCTGCGCCCCGGCATCCGTAGAGATATTGATACTGCCGTTCATGGAGGTTCCCATATTTGCCGCTATCTCACGTGCCGCATCATACTCCATCGAGTTGGGGACCGGTATTCCCCGCTGGCCGTCCGCATCGTAAACCTCCAGTTCTACCGGAATAACCGTACCTTTATATTCAACCGCCTGAACAAGGACATCAAGCCGTTCACCTTCCATACGGGCTCCGCCGGTCAGGATCGTCCCCTTAGGAATAAACCGGTCATCGACCACCATCGGTTCCAGCAGGCGGATACGCAGCGCCTGACCGTCCGAAACAGTCTGTGTACCGTGTACGCAGGCAGGAATGGTATTCCTGTCGGAAGTCAGCACTTTCCCCACGGGAGTATTGAACCCTACATTCCTTTCCCCCGCAAATCCGTTTCCTGATTCCCCGTTGCTCGCGGGTTGTGACAGGGAAGACACCACCTGATGCCGGACCTGTTTTACCGGTTTGACAGCCGTCCGCTGCCTTTTATCCATTGCCGGAGAAGTCGTCGCCGCCTGTTTCCCGTTGTACCGGGCAGCCAGTTCATAGGATTTCTCCATCAGCGCCATTTTCTCTTCCATCGTAGTCTCCTGCGACGGCTTTTTCATCTGCCGTTCATGCTCCAGCTCTTCGATACGTCGGAGCAGTTCATTCCTTTCGGAGTTCTCCGCACGGGTATAAAAATTATCCAGCGTACGGTTCATGTTACGGTAGGCACCGGCAGAAGAACGGACAGTATTATGGGAACCTGTAGAGGGGTTATCCGCCTCTTCCACCGGTAATTCCGCCATGCCTTCAGGCAGGTGCACCGTATCCTTACCGGAACTGCCGAACAGCGAGGCCATCTCCTGAAATGCATTTTTACGGCAATTATCCTTTTTCTCCAATTCTTCACGCTCATAAGCGTCCACCTTGTTGCCGTCCATCCTTTGCTGTCCGGGGGAGGGAATATCCGTATTGAATCCCTTCTCTTTCTCCTCCGCCGCCCTCTCCTTCTCAGACGGCGAATAAATCAGCCATAACGAACCTGCAAAGAGCAGGCACATGGCGGGATAGACAATATACCTGGTACGCCTGCGTTTTTCCTCCGGACTCAAAGGTCTGTCAGCAGACAAGCCTAACAGTATCCTGATTTTCTGAATGTCCATAATCATAATAGTCTTTAAAGTGAATGGTTGTATTTTTCTCCGGCTTTATATCCAAAGGACGGATATGCTCAATTTTCAGTCCCCCGCCCGGTTCTCCGAAACCGGAAAGGGAAGAGAGGATCATATACAGGCAGCCTGCCATAAACAGGGCAAATGCAACGGCGATGACAGCCAACCGCTGCCCTGTCGTCAGTCTGCCGCAGTATCGGTGTATCAGGATGTCCGCCTGTTTCCACGGGTATTTTCTTCTTCTCATCGGTCGGCACTCCTTAAATCCCTGTTTTCCGTAATGGTAAAATGCTCGATAATGAACCCGTTCGGATTGTCATCCGACCTGACAGCATTCTGAAGCCGGCACTCCGTCACCAGGCTGCGCTCCGTCACGTTGCTCTCACGGATGATCATCTGCCGGGCATACGTCCTCGCCTTATAGGGATAACTGTTGAAGTCGCAAGACACGCTGTCCACCTGGACAACCTGGTTGATGTTACCCGAAATCAGACGGTTGTAATACCCTTTCTCGGCAAGGTCCACATAATAATGGTAGGCACTCTTGTCAGCCAGCAGCAGAGCCCGGTGGATATTGTGCTCGATGGCGTCCTTCTGCGGCGAAAGACTGAAGAAGAGTTCATGGAAGCGCCTCACGTGCTCCCTGGCTTCCGCCGGACGGTTCTGCGAAAGGTCCTGCGAGAGCGCAAGCATCAGCGACTTGCCGCCGTCCAGCACATAGATCTTTTCACGCTGCTTCTCGGCAAAGCTGTAGGAGCTCCACAACGAATAGCCGGTAATGAGCGTGCAGCAGCATACAAAGACTGCCAGCATCAGGCGGATACGCCTGAAGCTGCTTTCAATATTAGTCAATGACTTGAATTCCATCTGTGAATCGTTTTTGATTGTTTATTTTCCACGTATACGCCCTCCGATATTACCCAATGCCGCACCGCCGGCACCGGCAGTGAAACCACCGGCTTTAGTCGCCGTACGGTTCAGATTGCGGGAATAGTTGCCGCCACCTCCCGCCTGGACAATCCAGCCGGAAACGGTCGGAACGGTAAAATAACCGACAATCCCGATCAACATGAAAATGATGTACACGCAGTTCGAATTGTCCAGTGAATAATCGGGATTTCCCTGCAGTTCGGCAATATCGTTCTGAAGCATGAGCACCTGTATCTTGGCAAGCATGCAACTGAACAAGTCGCTGACAGGAAGCCACAGGTAGACCGATATATATCTTGTGAACCACTGCCCGAGCGTGGACTGGAAGCCGTCCCACACCGAAATGGAGAAGGCTATCGGACCCAACACGGAAAGTACCACCAGGAAAAAGGTCCTTACCGTATCTATCAGCAACGAAGCGGCTGCAAAGAGCAGTTCCAGCAGGCTGCGGAAAGCGTCACGGATACTCTTCTCCAGATTATACATGCCCACTTCCATATACATTCCCAGACGGGTGGCGGCGTCTCCCGGAGACCAGCCGAGCTCGTCCAGCTGGCGGTCAAACTCCTGCTCCGGCAGCACCAGGGCCACCTGCGGATTTTGGGCAATCACCTGCTCTGTCAGGGCGCGGGAGTAATGGTCCGGATGGCAGTGGGTGAAAAAGAGCAGATCCGGGCTGGCGAAGTCCGGATGAGCCTGAAGAATGTTCCAGCGCTCAGGGGTGACAGTGGAGAACCCCACAACCCGACGGTCGTGGAGCGCGTCGGACCAGACCCGCATGGCACCCAGATGCAGGGCGACCCCGGCGTTGACGCTGAGTGTGATTTGGCAATGGGACATGATGTCGCTCCTTGTGTGTACAGGATTTTTACTTGCGGGACAAACGTCTTTCAGAATAAAATTTCAAAATGCCATGATTTGCGTAAGGCTTGCGTAAGAATCGGCGCTTTGCGGTTTTATGGTTGATTATACCATACTTTTTCCGAAAAATCAGCAAAAAGTCCAAAAATAATTTATTTTTCTGTTAAAATTGCCATATTTTTGCTGTTTGTACAAAATTGGCAAAGAGCCACAGAACAAAAATGGGCAAAATGACAAATTTCCGATTGCTGATTGATATTGAATTGGCAAAGTGATATACTTGTCTCCGTTAACAGAAATTTAATATGTATTTCTGTGAAACAGGCGGCTTTGCGGCAGTTTATTCATACGGCATGATAGACAGGCAACTATTCATGCGCAGGAGACGTATAAATATTCTGTTAAGACGGGGCGCCACACTAACTGAAGGGATTGATCGAATGAAAACCTACAAGACGATCATGAACGGGCTCACCAAAGTCGAGGAATTCGTGCTCTGCGTGATTACCGTCGTGGTTACAGCGATCACGTTTATCAACGTGCTCTCTCGGTATGTTTTCCACTCCAACTTCGCGTGGTCCGAGGAGCTGGTCATCAACGTGTTCATCCTGATGATCATGCTGGGCTGCGCCCTAGCTACCAGAGACGGCAGCATGATTACGCTGTCCCTGATCTTCGACAATGTGGGCGTCGGGGGTAAAAAGATTCTGACCGTGATTGACACGGTCGTGAACCTGATCTTTTACGCCATCCTGATCTACACCGGCTTTAACAAGGTGTTCGATCAGATCAGCACCGGCAAAGAGACCTTCTCTCTGGGCTGGCCCGAATGGGTGTTTACCATCCTGCTGCCCATCGGCTCCATCTTCCTGGTGCTCCATGCGATCGAGTATCTGGTCGACGTGATGAGCAACAAGGCCGCCTGTGTGAAGCCGGCTGAGACAGAGGGAGGCAAAGAGACTGTATGATTAACTTGATCCTGTTCGGCAGCTTCTTCGTGATGCTGCTGCTGAATATCCCCATTGCCGTCAGCCTGGGTATGTCTTCCATTTTCGCCCTGCTCTTCAGCAGTTCCCCCCTGACGGTCGTCCCTACCAACGTGTACAGCGGCATGGCAAAGTTCCTGCTGCTGGCTATTCCGTTCTTTGTTCTGTCCGGCAACATCATGGCCAAGGCGGGCATCTCCAGCCGTCTGGTGGCGTTTGCTGATGACTGCGTCGGCCATCGGCGCGGCGGCATCGCCATCGTGGCTGTTATCGTGGCCTGCTTCTTCGGCGCCATCTCCGGCTCCGGTCCCGCCACCGTGGCGGCTCTGGGCATTATCCTGATTCCCGCCATGATCAACCGCGGCGGCTTCTCCGCCCCCTTCGCCTCTTCCCTGATGGCCAGCGCCTCCTCCATCGCCATCGTCATTCCGCCCTCCATCGCATTCGTGGTGTACGCCTCCATCACCGGCGTCTCCGTGGGCGATATGTTCATGGGCGGCTGGATTCCCGGCATCATGATGGGCCTGTCCCTGGTGATCATCATCATGATCGAGTGCCGCAAGAAGGGCATCCAGGCATCCAAGGCAAAGTCCTCCTGGGGCCAGCGCTGGAAGTCCTTCCGTGAGGCCTTCTGGGGCTTCCTGATGCCCGTCATCATCATCGGCGGCATCTACGGCGGCGTTTTCACCCCCACCGAGGCGGCTGCCGTCTCCGTGGTATACGGTCTGGTGGTCGGCGTCTTCATCTATCGTGAGGTCAAGATGAAGGATATGATCGATATCCTGGTCGACTCCGGCAAGACCACCGGCGGCATCATGCTGATCATCGGCGCGGCCACCCTGTTCTCCTATGTGTGCACGGTGTTCGGCATTGCGCAGGCGGCCCAGGCTCTGCTGCTGGAGATCTCCGGCAACAAGTACATCTTCCTGCTGATCGTCAACGTGATCTTCCTGATTGCAGGCTGCTTCGTGGACGCCAACTCCGCCATGTACATCTTTATCCCCATCATGTACCCCGTAGCCACCCAGCTGGGCATCGACCCCGTCCACTTCGGCGTGATCGCCACAGTGAACCTGGCTATCGGCCAGGTGACTCCTCCCGTGGGTGTCAACCTGTTCGTCGCCATCGGTGTGTCCGAGAAGCTTCGGGGCCTGCGGGACAAGACCAAGGTCACCATTGTCTCTATGTCCAAGGCTGTGTGGCCCCAGATTGTGGCGTGCATTATTGCGCTGCTGCTCATCACCTATGTGCCCTGGTTCTCTACCGTGCTCTTGTTCGGCAAATAAGCATCTCCTGACTTGGCTGTAACCGCGCTTTGCGGTTTCAGATAATACCTGCTACAACTATTTTAAGGAGGCAAAACAATGAAAAAGTTTCTTGCACTGCTCCTGGCGCTCACCATGGCTCTGGCCCTGGTGGCCTGCGGCGGTGGCGATGACGCTGCCAGCGATACCACTGCCGACAGCGGCGATGATGCTGCCGCTTCCACTGGCGAGTTCGAGGAAATGACCTGGAAGTTCGCCTGCTCCGCCACGGAGACCTCTCCCTGGGTGGACGGCGCCAAGGAGTTCGCCCGGATCGTGGGCGAGAAGACCGGCGGTGCCATCACCGTTCAGTACTATCCCGCTGACCAGCTGACCGCCGGCAACCAGACCGACGGCATCCAGGCCCTGATGGACGGTACCACCGAGTTGTCCATGCACTCCAACCTGATCTGGTCCTCCTTCGACCAGCGGTTCAACGTGGTCTCCCTGCCCTTCCTGTTCAGCAGCACGGAAGAGGCTGACGCGGCCCTGGACGGCGCCGGCGGCGAGGCTCTGGGCGAGATCCTGGAGAGCACCTACAACGTGCACCTGCTGGGCATTGCGGAGAACGGCTTCCGCCACATCACCAACAGCAAGCACGCCATCGCCAGCAAGGCTGACATGAACGGCCTGAAGATGCGTGTCGCGGGTTCCCAGCTGCTGAACCGCTCCTATGAGCTGTGGGGCGCCGACTACACCAACGCCAACTGGTCCGAGGTGTTCACCGCTCTGCAGACCGGCACCTACGACGGCCAGGAGAACCCCCTGCCCACCGCTGATGCCGCTTCTATCCAGGAGGTCCAGAGCTATCTGACCTATTGGACCGGCGCTTATGACTGCCTGTTCTTCTGCATGAACGCTGAGCTGTACAACTCCCTGTCTCCCGAGCTGCAGGCCATCGTTGACGAGGCCGGCCAGGCTGCCTGCGAGTACGAGCGTGAGCTGAACCGCAGCCAGGATCAGGAGATCATGGACAAGTGGGCCGAGGCTGGCGTTGAGATCACCGAGCTGACTCCCGAGGCTGCTGCTGAGTTCGCTGAGGCTTCTGCCCCCGTGTACGACGAGTTCGCCGACGAGCTGACCCCCGAGCTGATCGAGGCTTTCACCAGCGTCACTCAGGCTGATGCTGGCACCACTGAGCCCGCCGCCTAATTGAAGAGGCAGCCTGCGTTTCCGTATAAACAACGGTTAAGGTTTCGTAAGTTGCGTTAGCTGAGAGGACGTGGCTGCAGGAAACTGTTGCCACGTCTTTTCAGAGAACATAGGTGAAAATTTTGACGATTTCACCGCCCAGCGCATCTGTCCCAGCAAATTTCAAAGAGTGCCGACAGGAGAGTCGGCAGAAGGGAGTTTTTCCTATGGCAGCAACAAAGGCAGCAAAATACACCAAGGAACTGGCGGAGCACTTTTATGAGACCATGTGCACCATCCGCAAGTTTGAGGAGAGCGTGAAGCACGACTTCCTGAATGGTGAGATTCCCGGCTTCGTGCACCTGTACATCGGTGAGGAGGCCATCGCCACTGGTGTGTGCTCCGCTCTGCGGAAGGACGATATGATCGAGTCCACTCACCGCGGCCACGGCCACTGTGTGGCCAAGGGCGCGGATGTGAACCGCATGATGGCTGAGATCTTCGGCAAGAAGACCGGCCTGTGCCAGGGCCGCGGCGGCTCCATGCACATTGCCGACTTCTCTGTGGGTATGCTGGGCGCCAACGGCGTCGTGGGCGGCGGCTACAACCTGGCCACCGGCGCTGCCCTGGCCAGCAAGATGATCCTGAAGACCGACCGGGTTTCCGTGGTGTTCTTCGGTGACGGTGCCTCCAACCGCGGCACTTTCCACGAGGCCATGAACGTCGCTTCCGCCTGGAAGCTGCCCGTGATCTTCGTCAACGAGATGAACTGCTGGGCTTCCACCACGCCTTACCGCACCACCTGCAATGTGGAGAACATCTCCGACCGCGCGGCGGGTTATCATGTGCCCGGTGTGATCGTGGACGGCCAGGATGTCTTTGCTGTGTATGAGGCCGCCAAGGAGGCTGTTGCCCGTGCCCGTGCCGGCGAAGGCCCCACGTTCATCGAGGCCAAGACCTACCGCATTGAGGGCCACTTCGTGGGCGACCCTGAACTGTATCGTGACCACGCCGAGACCCAGAAGATCTATCACGACACCGATCCTCTGAAGATGTTCCGCGCCAAGGCCGCCAAGCTGAAGCTGATGACCGCCGAGGAGTGCGACGCCATCGATGCCAAGTGTGAGCAGAAGATCAAAGACGCCAAGGAGTACGCTATGCAGAGCGAGTACGCCGATGCGTCCGAGTACATGAAGTACGTCTACGTGGATGACTAAGGCGAAGGAGGACAAATACGATGCGTAAGATCACTTTTTCTCAGGCCACTCAAGAGGCCATGGCCGAGACGATGGCGAAAGACCCCACTGTATTCGCAATGGGCGAGGACCTGGCCCGTCAGGGCGGTATCTTCGGTCAGTTCAAGGGCCTGCCCCAGCAGTTCCCCGGCCGGATCATTGATACCCCCATTTCCGAGACCTTTATCATCGGCGGCGGCGTAGGCGCGGCTCTGGCCGGCGCCCGTCCCGTGGTGGACATGCACTTCGCCGACTTCATCGGCGTGCCCATGGACGAGATCTTCAACCAGATGGCAAAGGTCCGCTACATGTTCGGCGGCCAGGCCAAGGTGCCCCTGGTCCTGCGTGCGCCCGACGGTTCTGCCGGCGGCGGCGCTGCACAGCATTCCCAGTGCGTGGAGTCCTGGTTCGCCCACATCCCCGGCATCAAGGTTGTGGCGCCCTCCAATCCCTATGACGCCAAGATGGTGCTGAAGGCCGCCATCGAGTGCGATGACCCCGTGCTGTACTTCGAGAACAAGATCCTGTACAAGGAGAAAGGCGAAGTGCCCGAGATCGGCGAGGAGGAGCCTTACACCCTGGGCAAGGCCCGCGTGGAGCGTGAGGGGAAGGATGTGACCATCGTGTCCTACTCCATCGGCATGAAGAATGCCCGCGGCGCTGCGGACCTGCTGGCCAAGGAGGGCATTGAGGCCGAAGTCATCGACCTGATCACCCTGTCTCCCTGGGATAAGGAGACCGTGCTGAACAGTGTGAAGAAGACCCACCGCCTCTGCATCGTCCACGAGGCTGTCAAGCAGGGCGGCTTCGGCGCGGAGATCTCCGCCACCGTCGCGGAGGAGGCCATGGAGTATCTGGATGCCCCCATCCTGCGGTACGGCGCTCCCTTCTGCCCGATCCCCTTCGCTCCCACCCTGGAGAAGATGGTGAAAGTGGTTCCGGAGGACCTGGTAAAGGGCATCAAGGGCATGTTTTAATGCCTGTTGAAAAGGAGATTTTCAAGTATGGCAACTGAAGTATTGATGCCCAAGCTCGGCCTGACGATGACCGAGGGCACCATTGAAGAGTGGAAATATAAAGAGGGCGACGCTGTCAAGAAGGGGGACATCCTGTTCTCCGTAGCGACGGATAAGCTGACCAACGACGTGGAGTGCGAAGAGGACGGCACCCTGCTGAAGATCCTGCTGCCGGAGGGCGAGACCGCCCCCTGCAAGAGCGTGATCGCCTGGATCGGCCAGCCCGGCGAGGCGATTCC
>OGOR01000946.1_pt1 | contig 19172 bp, 23 predicted proteins | sample 1552771 | NCBI WGS metagenome assembly OGOR01 (sample SAMEA2580124, study PRJEB22360) | human gut metagenome | biome: human gut; feature: human-associated habitat; material: faeces | place: Denmark | collected 2008/2010
AAAAGCGCAGCCGGTGTGTTAAATACACGGCTGCGCTTTTTACTATCGGTAATATTTTTTGTCCGGGCGCGTGAGGGGGTGCTCGTAACGGTAAAAAAGATGCGGGGCTTCGCCGCACTGCACGACGCGAGATGTGCCATCGCGCGTAAAGCCGGCGGCTTCAAAGAATTCGCGAGCACGGCGGTTTCCGGCGGGCAGCCAGACCTTGCAGATCTTAAAGCCGCTGATGTAGAGGATGGCGAGGGCGTCCTCCACAAAAGCGCGACCAATACCGCTGTGCTGCGCTTTCGGAAGGACACACAGCGAGAAAATTTCCGCGCAGTAGGGGGTGTCGGCATCACGGCAGGCGTAACGGCAGCAAAAGCCGACGACTTCGCCGTTTTGCTCTGCGGCCATGATGTACTCGAACCCGATCTTTTTATCTTCGAGCAGTTTATTCGGGTCAAAAAGCGCCGGAATATCTTCGGTCAGCGTTGTGCGCGCGATGTGTTTGAAGGCGGGCAGGTCTTCCCAATCGGCAGGACGGAGCGTAAAGCTTTGCATAAAATCACCTCGGCTTGACTACGAACGAGGCCGACGGATTTTACGGCTTCTCCCCCATAAATCTTTGCGGCAGCGCACCGGAATTTACGGTTTGTACGGCGGCGATGATCTCCTCTTTCCGTGATAAAAGGCTTGCGTCATCTATGCGCATGTCGTTTAAATCGTACGGGCCGTTGCGGAAGTGGCCGATGACCGCGCCGTGGAACACGCCGTCGATGAGAAGATATTGCAGTGGGTCACAGTCATACGGCAAACCCTCTGTGAGAGATTTTGCAAGCGATTTTAACGCCGGCTCGAACGCTTTATAGAGCGGGGCATTGCGGTGGAGCGCATAGACGCTGTGAAATTCGGGCGCGGTGTAGGTTTTGAGCATTTCTGCGTCTTCTTTTAGGAGATAGCCGCCGTCGGACTCGACCAAAACGTCTTCGGACACGAGCCCGGCTATCGCGAGCTTGATCTCTTTTTCGGGCAATTTGTAAAACGATTTCGCCATGGCGGGCGTGAACCACACAAAGCGGTGCGCAAAACGACGGAGGACGATTTTGAGGGCTTCCGTTTTGGTATAGCGGTCGAGGCTAAAATCGGAAAAAAATTCGCCGAAGCGATACCAGCCGCGATCCCACTCGCCGTCGTACTGGTCTTCGTAGATGAAAAATGCCTCCTGCAAGCGGTGCAGGGCGGGCGTGATCTCCTTGACGAGCAGGCCGCTTTCCTCTTTCAGCTGCCCGATGGTGTACGGGCCGGACATTTCGATGCGCTCTAACAGCATTTGCTGCGTCATCGTCGCGTTTTTGAGCGGCTTGCGGTACAGCGCTGCGAAAAGCTCGAGGTCTTCGGGCAAGATCCAGCCGAGGTTGCCGCCCGCAAAGCGCCCTTTGATGAGTTCATGGCGGAACTGACGGCTTTTATTATAGGCGAGGTCGTCGAAATCCGCGCGGAACGAAAGCGTGGGCGGTTGCCCAAAGCCGTTCCAGTAGACATTCTGCCCGGGCTGGAGATCACGGTACAACGCGTCGTATTCGGTTTCATTCGCCGGGGTGAGGAGATGCTGGCGCTCCATGCGCAGGGCGCGTATTTTTTCATCGTACATTACGGTTTTCCTTTCGTTTCCGCGCGCCATATTCGGCACTGTTCCACGCGTGCGCCGTGCGGCGTATCGCCCTGCTCGGGATCGCATGTATAGCTCCATAACAACTCACAGGGCAGTTCCGGACATTCTCCGCAGTGGTAAAAGCCTTTTTCCTGACAGCACTGCGCCACAGGGCAGGCTCCGTGGAACGGGTGTCCGTTTGTCTCTATACAGCCGCCGCACCCGCAGGGCTCTTTATACGTACAGGTCGTGCAATGCAGTCCGCATCTTGAATCGATCATGTGTGTTCCTCCTAAATTATGATATTCAGATCGTAACACACAGAATATGACAGCGGGGTGTCATGTTTTATAGCGCTTTTTCATTTTTTTAATCGTAGATTTAATCTTTTTCACCATTTCGGGCGGCGAGGTGACGAGCACCTTATCGCCGAAACTCAAAAACCAGCGCAGGGCGTCCTCCGGGGTAGAAAATCCCCATTCGGTGTAGAGCTTGCCGTCTTCCCGCGTGATGAACGACGCGGGGCCGTATTCTTCCACAAGGCGGTATTTTACGGCGGGCTCGTAAACGGCCGTGACAATGTAATCATCCGTCATGCTTTCGGTGCGGCTGCGGTTCGGCTCTTTTTCAGGCGGGACTTTACGCGGGGTGAAAAATTCATCGGTCACGTTTAAATTCCACAGGCGGCGGAGCTTATAGAGGCGGAAATCCTCGCGTGCGGGGCAAAAGCCGAAAACGTACCAGTCCCCCCAGCGGAACACGACGCGATAGGGCTCGACAAGCTTATCCGCCTCCCCTTTGGCGTAATAATAGTGAAACACGATGCGGCGCGTCTCTTTTACGGCGCGGCGGATCGTCTCGATCTTCTCCGCCAAGTCGTTTTTGTAGAACGACGCGAGATCGATCTCCATGTCCCGCGGTATATCGGTATCTGCGCCGAGCTTTGCGGCGAGCAGGTCGGATGCAGGGGCTTTGGAAACGCTGTCGAGCGAGCGCAGCCCTGTGAGGACGGCAGAAAGCTCCTGCCGCGTGAGCACGGCGGCATCGAGCGAAAAGCCTTCCATGATGGAAATACCGCCGCCCGCGCCCTGTTTGGTAAGGAGCGGGATGCCGGCTTTGCAGATGTCTTCGATATCACGGTTGATGGTGCGGCGCGACACGCCGAATTTTTCCGCGAGATACGGCGCGGTAACAGTGCCTTTTTGCTGAATGGTCGTAATGATGCCGATGAGTCGGTCGGTTTTCAAATTAAAGCCCCCTTTTATCCACAGTATAGCACACCTATGTGGGAAACAAAACGAAAAACTTGCAATGCAAACGAAAATGTGGTATAGTACCTTAGAAATCAACAGGAACACGCCGTCTGCCACCGGGTAGGCGGAAGAACGTGCCCACAGAAAACCGATAGGTCTGCGCTTTTAAAGTGCTCAGCAGGTTTTCTGCGGGCACGTTTTGTTTTGGAGGGACTATGCGCAAATATCTTCGTTTTGTTTCCCAGAGCGTTTTGGGCATGCTGGGGCTTTCCGTCTACATTTTGGCGGACACATTTTTCATTGCAAATTACATCGGTGCGGACGGGTTGGCGTCTTTAAACCTCGCGCTGCCGATCTACGGTATCATCAACGGCACGGGGCTGCTCATCGGCATTGGCGGCGGTGTGCGGTACACGCTGCGGCACACGCGCGGCGACGAAAACGCAGACAGCGTATTTACGGCAAGCTTACTGATGGGCGCTGTTTTGTCGTTCATTTATGTGCTGTGCGGCGTGTTAGGGGCGGAGCATCTGGCAAGATTGCTTGGCGCTTCCGGCACGGTTTTACAGCCGACAACCGTCTATTTGAAGGTTTGCTGCCTGTTTTCGCCGTTTTTTATTTTGAATAACATCTTAACGGCGTTCACGCGCAACGACGATGCGCCCGGGCGCGCGATGGCGGCAATGCTGACGGGCTCTTTTGCGAATATTGTGATGGATTGGTACATGGTGTGCGTCTTGAACGCCGGTATGCTGGGTGCGGTGCTTGCGACCGGCATGTCGCCGATTTTCGGCGTAGCGATCTGCCTGACGCGAAAGCGCGGGTATCACATCGGGAAGCACCGTATTTTTGAGGAAATTCCGAAAATTTCTGCGGCGGGTTTTTCCGCGTTCATCGGAGAGTTTTCTTCGACGGTCGTTATTTTGATATTTAACTATCTGCTATTATCACTTGCGGGCAGCACGGGTGTTGCGGCTTACGGCATCATTGCAAACGTGGCGCTTGTGGCAACGGCGGTGTTGACCGGCGCGGCGCAAGGCGTGCAGCCGCTGATCAGCATTGCGTTTGCGGAGCATGACCGCAGAACGCTTACAAAGCAGACGCGGCGCGGCGTTGTAACGGCGGTTTTACTGGGCGCGCTGTTTACCGTGGGCGCTTTGCTCTTCCCGCAGCAGGTGACGGCGGTATTCAGCAAGGGCAGCGCGGAGCTGACGGCGCTTGCCGTGCCGGGCCTGATGCTGTACTTCTTAAACTATCTTGTGAGCGGCGTGAATCTGCTGCTTATCGCGCGGTTTGCGGCGGCGGAGCGCAGCCGGGACGCGGCTGTTTTATCTCTTTTGCGCGGCGTGATCTTAGTTGTGCCGTGTGCGGTGGTGCTTGCAAATATATTCGGGCTGACGGGCTTGTGGCTTGCCGTGCCAACGGCGGAGGTGCTTTCTCTGCTTTGCGGGCTTTATCTTTTATACCGCGAAAAGAAAAGCGAAAAAACAGCTTTGCAGGCGGTGTGAAACGCGGTATAATCTTTTAAAAGACGACGATTTGGGACAAAAGGAGACCGACATGCACATTCCGAAAAGCGACACGCAGCACACCGAAATTCTGACATTTGAAGAAGCGCAAAAGCACCGCGAAGAAAGCGCCGTTTACGACCGCGAAAAATGGCTTTATATCCCGGATTTTTACTCCGAATACCGTTACATACTGGGTACCGCCGGCAAAAAGCCGCTCATTACCATCGGCATCAACCCCTCGACGGCGGAACCGGATAACCTCGACAACACACTGAAATCCGTAGAGCGCATTGCGCTTTTTAACGGGTTTGACTCGTTTATCATGTTTAACGTCTACGCGCAGCGTGCGACGAACCCCGACCACATGGATAAGGCGTTTAACCGTGCGCTGCACGAGGAAAACATGAACGCGTTCCGCTGGGTGCTTTCGCGCAGCGGCGAAGAGCCCGGCATTTGGGCGGCATGGGGCACGATTGTGGAAAAGCGCGATTATCTCAAAACCTGCCTTGCGGACATGACGGCCATCGGCAACGCATTCCATGCAAAGTGGTATCAGGCAGGCAAGCCCTCTAAAAAGGGACACCCGCACCACCCGCTGTATCTGCGAAAGGACTCGAAATTGGAGGACTTTGACATGGCGGCATATTTGAAGGCGCTTTAAAAAAACTTGAAAATTTAATTTTGACTATAAAAAACGCTCCTCACGGTTCGTAGATCAGGTGGAAGCCGAAAACGGCAAGCCTAAACGAACTTTGAAGGAGCTTTTTTTATGAAAACTTTTATCCCGCACGTGTATTTTTCCGCACCCGAAGACACCGTAGGCGACCTTGTGAACCAGATCCGCCGCGAGAGCGAGATCCCCGGCACGGCAGAACCGAAGCCGGAAATGAAGGACAGCGGCAAGAAATCTATTATCCCGAAGACGGTGGTCTCTGCGCCCGAAAAGGACACCGTGGGCGACCTTATCGAGCAGCTGCACAAGGAGCCTGAGCCGCTTCCGGAAGAACCGCCCGAGGAAAAGGCAGAAACGCCGGAGAAGACCGGCGGCAAGAAATCCATTATTCCGAAGACGATCGTTTCCGCGCCCGTGCAGCAGTGGTACAAGACGAACAAGGCGCTTTATAACGCGGAGGTCGCCGCCATGCGCAAGGAATTTAACGACCCGAACATGCAGTCGCATTTTATGTCGGACGGCCGCATGTACTGGCTTGTGAAGACCCGCCCGAACCTCGGCCGCGGCTTTAACACCATGACATACACAATGAAGCTTGTCTACGACCCCGACCACCCGAAGGTGCGCTATTCTTCCTCCGTGAAGCCGTATCTTGTTTCGCCGACGCTCGGCGAATTGCAGAAAATCGTCAACATGCTGCCGCACATTCCGCTGGATGCGGACGGCAAAAAACTCATCCCGCACACGCTGACGGACAACCGCGGCGAGCGCTATATTTGCTCCAGCGACGTGGCGGACGTACATGCGGAGGACACCTGCACCACAAGCGCCGTGACCTCCTTCCGCTTTGCCTACCGCTGGCTGATGGTGTTTGAGCTTGCCATCCGCAAACCGGAAGCATGGAAGGATTTTCAGGCGCATGGGAAGATTTAACGGAGGCTTTTTTATGAAACTCTTTTCGACCCCGCCGGTGCTTTCCGGCAAGAAAAACAAGAAGCGCAAAAAGCTTTTGAAGGCGCAGCGCAAGGCGTTAAAGCGCGCCGACCACCCGTTTGAGTCCGACAAAGCTGCCGACTGCCGCGGCATAGTGCTTTCAAACCGCGCGTATCTCTCTGTTCTGAGCGAGGTGTATTCCCGCGACCCGTTGGAGACGGGCGGCATTTTCTTCGGCAACGTGAAAAACGGCGTGTGGTATGTGGCGGAAGCGAGTGACCCCGGCGTTTACACGCTGCACACGCGCGCCCACCACGAGATGGACAATAACTACCACAACCACATTTACCCGGTGCTTTCGCGCTTATATCAGCACGGGCTGTGCCTTTTGGGACTTTGGCACCGCCACCCCGGCTCGCTCGACACGTTTTCAAGCGACGACGACCGCACAAATCACAGCTTTGCCGAGGTCATCGGAAACGGTGCGGTTTCGATGCTCGTCAATCTCGACCCCACTGCGCGCCTGACATGCTATTACCTCAGTAAAAACGGCGAATATCGCACCGTGCCGGTCATGGTCGGCGACAAATACTTTGCGGGTACCGGCTTTTTGGAGCTGACAACACCCGAAGCGCTTTTAAAGAACAAAGACCGCCTGCAAGCTGAAATTTTTGACCCCGAGGAGGCTTAACTGTGGAAAAAATCATCATCACACGCCGTGAGCTTATCAGACAAATTCCGGCTGACCTATCCGAACATGACAGAACCGTGTCACTTTTAAACGCACTTTTCGAGCGTCTGCCGGAAAATACGGAAAAAGAGGACGTTGACTTACAGTCCGGCGACTTTGACGAGGCGTTTCGTTTGCTGAACGCGTTTGACCCCCGCACGTACGGCACCGTGCAGCTCGGCGAGAGCCTGCGCGAGGAGCAGACGGATACGGCAAAGGAGCACGTGGGCGTGCTGGGACTTTCCGACACGGCTTTGCCCGGCAATGATTATGTGGGTGAAGTGACCGGCGCGGGCAGCGCAGACACCGGCTACTACTACCTTTTGGCTACCGATGAGACCTATGCCGATACGTTCAAAAATCCCGACCACACCACCCGCGGTTTGATCGTATCGGGTACTGCATACACGGCACTTTTGAGTGAAAACGTGGTGCTGACGGGCTACGATTACTTTGGCACCTATAAGGACGGCGGCTGGCTTTTCAACCGTTGCGACGAAGCGAAAAGCACGTTGACGGTGGACAGCTTTACGCTCATCCACGACCTTTTCAGTCGCAACACGGGCCTGTTTGAATCTGCCGAGATGCTGAAAAAGTTCGCCGTCATCATCGGCTGCGGCTCTGTGGGCGCACGCGCCGCTTTGGAACTGGCCCGCGCCGGTGTAGGCAAATTTCTGCTCATCGACGACGACATTTTAAAGCCGCACAACATCTGCCGCCACACGCACGGTATGCGCGACCTCGGCCGCTTTAAGGCTGACCTTCTGCGCGAGGATATTCTGAACATTGACCCCGCAGCCGAAGTGACGGCTTTCCGCGGCAAGTTGGAAAACGTGCCGCTTTCTCTCTTTGAAAATCTCGGCAAGAACGGCATTGTCTTTGCGACGGCAGATGACAGAAGCGCGAATGCGCTTGCAAATGTGCTCTCCAACACACTCGGCGTGCCGTTTATTGCCGTAGGCTGCTGGGCGCGCGCCCATGCGGGCGAGGTGTTCTACCACATCCCAAACCGCGGCACGAGAACCTACGGCGAGACCTTCTCCGCGCTTTTAAAGGACGCCCTGGCGCGCGACACGCACGGCGATTATTTTGGCGAAGCAGATGCCCGTGAACGCCTCCATTTTGAGCCAGGCACCTCTACGGACATCGGCTTTGTGACACTGGTGGGCGTGAAATTCGCGCTTGACCTTTTGAACCTTGAAAGCGAATCCTATACCCCGCGTGTTTTGAATGACTACACGCCGTATACGCTCATCTGCAACACAAACCGCCCGGAGATCGGCGGTGAAAACGCGAAGATCTTCCCGTACCCGCTGTACATCAGCCGCTCTATTCGCCCGGCGGGTGAAGCATGACGGACACAGACGCGCTCACGGTTTGCCTACGGCAGCTTGAGCGCATAAAGGACGACTGGGACGACCGCAAATACGCGGAAATCGAAAAAGACTGTCTTTTGCCGCTTTGGCAGCTCTGCCGCCGTATGCAGGAGACCGAGCAGGACATTTACGCGTTCATCTTCGGCACAGAGCACGAACTTGCACACATAGACACCGACATTTATTCTTGAAAGAAGGCATCGTTATGGCAAACGGAAGCGTTGTGGTACACGACATTGATTCCCTTGAAAAATTCGGCATGGAGCTTGCGGCGCGCAGCGCGGAGCTGGAATCGCTTTATAATGCGCTTACAGTGAGCTGCGCGGCACAGGAAACAAACTGGCACGACCCGCAGTACGACCTCTTGCACGAGCGCGTAGAGCTGTACGCCGGTGAAGCCCGCGCACAGCTGCTTGCGCTGAACGACGCGGTGCAGTATATTTCCGTGCTGGCCGCAAAGCTGCGCGCTTTGTGATATGAGCGACGTAAACGTATTGCTCTGCGCGGTGGACAGCGCCATGAATGCGCTTGCGGCCTTTGACCATGACCGCGCCGATGTGACCGCCCGCGTTTCGTTCGCGCTGGGCTCCGTGTTGGCACGCGTGGCGCTGGAAACCGAGCAGTGCCGGCGTACAGGGGGCGCGGGAACCCGAGGAGGGCCGCCGTGCGCTTGCAGACGCAGAAGCTACTTCCTATACGGACGAAGAAACCGGCAATACGGCAGAAAACCCGGAGGCCGCCCGCCTGCGCGCCAAACTGGACGCCTTGGAGGCCCTGAAAGAGCGCTGCATTTTAGCCGGCGGTGCGCTTTCCGCCGCATGGGCACAGGAAAGCCGTCAATCCGAAACGCACGTAAGCGATGCTCTGCACCGCTGCGGCGTTTATCTGAAAAAGCTGAACCGCATTGCACTTTCACCCGACCCCGGCAGCATAACGGTTTCAAACCACGGTGACGCGCCTGTTTTCGTCTGCATTGTGGACAGCGCACTGTACCCCGAAACTGCCGAGCACATCCGCGTGGCGCAGGACATCGGCTTTCCGGATATACTGACGCTGGACCGCGGCGGCGCGGCAGAGCGCAGAAAGGCCTCCCTTGCGCCGATCGAGGCGAGCCGCATCTGGGACCGCGACGAATACCCCTGCGCGTGCTTTAAAGAGGGCGGCGCAGGTGCGCACGTGATGTACGTTGCGGGCACGGATAACCGCGGCGCAGGCTCTTACATGGGCTGGCAGATGCGCAGCCTGCCCGACGGCGCAAAAGTGCGCGTGCGCGTGATATAAGGAGAAAACTATGACCCCGAACACTAAGATTTTCACAGACCTTTTAAGAGAAAGCCGCGCATTTCTTACCGTTTCGGCGGCAGAATACGGCGCGGGCCATAACGTCGCAGAAGCGTTTCGCATTCTGCCGGATTCCATGCTCGGCGTCCTTGTTCGCCACTGCGAAACGGTCTCCTGTGCAGGCGGCCTGCTGCACCTTTACGGCGGGGGACAGCTTTTCGCCCGCAACACAAAAGACAACAAGCTGTTTTCTGAGTTGCTTTTCCTCGGTGACCTTGCAGACGGCGGCCTTTTCGCCGTCTCCCGCATCGATACTGCGCTTGCAAAACGCGGCGAGATGCTGTTTCTCTCACCGGGCACGCTGAACTTTGAGCCTATGAGGATTGACACGGCGGAGTTCATCCGCTGGGCGCTCGAAAGCCGCGAAGAGACGCTGAAAGGCGTTTGGCTGACAGGAGAGATTTTATCGCCCCGCGCACTCAAAAAGCACATCACCGCAAAGCTTGACCTTTTAGACCGCCTTGACATGCTGAAAACGGAGGGAGACGCATGAAATTCTTTCCAAAATCCGCAGACGGCTTTCTTTCTGCCATGATGATGGCGGAAAACGCGCTTCTGCGTGATTTTTCACTGAGCTGCCCTGCTTCGCTTTTTGGCGCAGAGCCCATGGAAAGCGCCAAAAAAGCTGTGAAAAGCTGCATGACGCTTTCATCGTTTCCGTGTGCGCAAATGCTGAAAACAAACACGCGCTACGTGCACGACTTTGCAAAGCGAACGCTGACCGTGACGGTCAACGCGCGGTACATGAGCACCGGCAAAGAGGTGAACGACCTGCGGTGCATTGCGGCGGATATTGCGGAGAGCATAAAGCGCAGCCTGCCGGAAAACGCCGACTTCTTTCAGGTGATTGCGGCTTATCAAAGCTGGCTGAAACGCTTTTTCGTCTACAAAAAGACCGGTGCTACGCGCGACCACGCCGCTGTGGGGCTTTTGCAGACGCGGCAGGGCGTGTGTCAGGCAATCGCCGCGCTTTCCATGGTGATTTTGCCGCACCTTGGCATTTTGGCACGGTATGTTTGCGGCGAAGGCTACTCCGGTACGGATTGGGGCCCGCATGCGTGGAACGCGGTATGGGCGCCGAACGGCGCATGGCACCAGGTCGATTTCACATTCGGCCTGCACCGCAAAACGACGCCGAACACGTTTACACCGCCAGATGATCTTCACTTTCGCGAGCTGCACCGCTGGGACGAAGTAGCGCAAAGCCCCGCGCTGTTTCAAAACGTGCAGGCCCTCGAAAACCGCCTGCAAGCTAAGACCGTTTTGCTGTTCGCGAACAACCCCTTCAAGGCCGAGATCGGCGGCATCCCGATGCTGTTTGACGAACCTGTGCTGCAAAACGGCTGCGTGCGCCTTTTGCCGCTCCTCACCCCGCTCGGCGGCGGGTGCGAGCTGCTCGAAGACACGCTGCACATTGTGCTCGGCGGAAAAACGCACCGCATTCCGTGCGGCACGCCGATTTCAAACGGCTTTGTGCCGATAAACGAGATCTTAGCGCAAAGCGGCTTTTGCACCGCAGAACAGCGCGGCGGGGTGGTTGTGGTGAAGCTTAAACCATGACCGCCCTATTTTTTCAGTAATTCTGCGATTATAAAAAGGCAGCTAAACTGCTTGCGGATGATGATTATGATGTGGCAAAAGCAATCTTTAGTACTCTTGGCAGTTACGAAAACAGCTTCCATTTTTCTTCGTTCATTTTGGACACCCCTTATGTTTTCGTCTGCCCGCCGGAAAACAAAAAATCTTCCGGCACGAGCAGCATAAGCCCCCGAACGCGCGGTTCAGCAGCTTTGCCATTCATGCGGAAGATTTCGCATCCGTCATTATTTTTCGGTTGATCCGGCAGACGCGCGCGAATGGTCGAATTGCGTGTCTGCGCGTTTACTGTACCATACCGCGTCGGGTTTGCCAACGCGTTTTTGCACGCGCCGACACTTGACATTTTCTCCCCCTCTGGGTTATAATATATTTCATGGGACACGCCCGCTTTTAAAACAGAACACCGAGGTGTAGCGCAGATGGTAGCGCGCTTGGTTTGGGACCAAGATGCCGCAGGTTCGAATCCTGTCACCTCGACCATATCGAGTGTTCTTAACCAACCTGAGAGTTGGATGTGGACACTCGATTTCTTTTTGCCTACATTTGTGTCTCTTTGATATGTATGAGCAGGAAGTTGATCCTGCTCTTTTTTTGTTATGCCGGTAAAGCATTTGGAACATACTCTACAGCAACGCCTTTTCGGGTTTCCTCCCGGTAATTGTGCTGTCTTGCAAGACTCGGCAATTCCAGATACCCTACAAACTTATAGTGTATCTTTATCATTTGTTTGCGGTTTTTGCCCGTCCCGGTCACTTCGTACACATCTATGCGGTCAATGAGTTCCCGCAGCAGCGGTGCAGTCAGCTTATCCATCTGCATAAATTTCCGAACGGCGGCAATGAATTTTTCTTTTCCAAGCTGCATTTCATCCACCTCCGACAGGCGTTTACGGTATGCGGAGATTTTCTCTTTCAATTCCAAGCGTTCCGTCTCGTACTTGCCCGAAAACCGCATAAACATCTCGTCGCTCAGCTTGCCCGATACATTGTCCTCATAGCACTTAATGCACAGCTCCGCTACCTGCTCACTGCGAACAATACACTTTTGCAGTTCACTCTCAATGTGCTTTTTCTCTTTGAGAATATCCGCATTGGTTTTATCGGCGAGCAGCATGGCAAAGCTTTCTTCGTCATCGCACAGACATTTGGATAAGCGGCGAAGCTCCAGCATTACCACCTGCTCAATAGCGTCGGCTCTGAGATAATGGGTCGAGCTGCAAGTTCCTCGGTTGCCGTGATAATTGCCGCACATAAAGAACGGTATATCTTCCTTATCGTGCTTAATGTTAAACCACAGTTTCCGTCCGCAATCGGCGCAGTAAAGCAAGTCACAGAACATATTGCGTTCCCAATTCTCCGGCTTTGGATTACGGCGGCGGGTTTTGCCGATCAGCTTTTGCACCTGTTCAAACACCTCACGGTCAATGATCGGTTCGTGGACATTTTTGAAAATCGCCCATTTATCCTCGGGATTAGCATACCTTGTTTTGTTCTTAAAGGATTTAGAGCAGGTCTTAAAATTAATAATATCCCCGCAGTATTCCTGCTGTGCAAGGATTTTGGATACCGTTGTCTTGCACCATTTGTACGGATTCGGCTGTGTTTTCTTTCCGCCTCTCGGCAGCCCTTTGCTTTGCCAATATGCCATCGGGACAAGCACCTTTTTCTCCTGCAGGATGCGGGCAATCGTTTCGGCGCCCTTTCCCTCTAAGGTCATTTTGAAAATATCCTTTACCACTTCCGCCGCTTCGGGGTCTATGATCCACTTCTTTTTGTTTTCTGGACTTTTCATATATCCATACGGCGGTTGAGATAACGGCTCTCCGGAAGTGCCACGGATGCGGTGCGCCGACCTTACCTTGCGGCTGATGTCACGGGCATACATTTCGTTCATTACATTCTTAAACGGGGCGATCTCGTTTTCTCCCTCATCGCTGTCAACTAAATCGTTGATTGCTATGAACCGAACATTATGATCCGGAAAATAGATGTCCGTGTATTGCCCAACGGTAACATAGTCGCGCCCAAGTCGGGATAGATCCTTGACGATAACCGTGGATACATAGCCCATTTCAATATCGTCAAGCATTGCCTGAAAGCCGGGGCGATCAAACCGAGTGCCCGTGATACCGTCATCCACATAAAAACGAGTGTTGGAAAATCCGTTTTCTTTTGCATACTTCGTGAGCATTTTGCGCTGATTGACAATGGAGTTGCTGTCGCCGTCCCCACCGTCGTCACGGGACAGACGGCAATAAAGCGCCGTTATCCCTGTTTGTTCGCTTTTCTTTTTCGACTGCATAAGTCCTCCTTCCCGGCAGTCGAACACACATATTCCGCTGCCATTTTATCGCTGAAAATTTCGCCGGTCAAATCTGTGAAATCACCGGTGATCGTCCGTTCAAAGCGGTTTTTAATGGTTATACCGGATATTTTCGGCTGAAACTCTGAAAGTACCGTAAAAGTCACATTGCCGATTTTGTATTCGTGCGGATTGCCGTCGGATATGCCGACGATCCAATTTGTTTGATTTTTCATTGTCGAGTCCTCCTTACCTTTCGTCCCGATTACGCTGACGGATTAAGAATTTGCGGTAATGCTCGCAAGCTTTGAGGATAAAATCCTCAAGTTGTTTCGCATCAGCGTTCGGCGCGTATTTTCGTAGTTTTTCGGTTGAGATTTTAATGGTTTCCCTCTGATTTGCCTTTTCACGAGAGAAAATTTCGCTAATATTATCAGCCGTGAGATTTCCATCCTGATACCTTTTTTTCATTTCAACGGCTTGTGCATAGGACGGTGTGCAATCGTTCATTTCGCATTGCTCCAAGACGGCATATTGTTCTTTGTCACCGAGATAGGACAAAGCCTCGCCGACCATAAGCGCAATTTTGCCCTCGTCCATCAGGTCAAGCAGTTCGGGGATAAGGTGGGTCAGGCGGATATAACGATAAACTGTATCTCGGCTTTCGCCCGAGCAATTTCCGATTTCCGTTGCGGTATCCAACTTTGTCGCAAGTTGCGACAAAGTTAAATCCGTCCGTTTGCCTTGATGGGACAGAGCCTCCATTTTCAGCTTATAGGCAAACGCTTTTTCGGAGGGTAAAATATGCTCTCGGTGGAGGTTGCTGTCCACCACAGCAATGGCGGCAGAATCCCGGTCAAGGGCATAAATCAAGGCAGGGACCTCGGTGATCCCTGCCTTTTGTGCGGCGTGTAAACGGCGGTGGCCGCTTACTACCTCATATTCCTCTGTATTTTCTATTGGTCGGACGATCAGAGGCGAGAGAACGCCTTGCGTCTGTATGCTTTCGATCAGCGTGTTCATCTCGTCATCGTCCTTGACCTTGAACGGGTGTCCGGCAAAGGGACGCAATTTTTCTACCGGAATTGCCACCGGCTTTTTCATCGTATTTTTCATTTTATCTACCTCTTTCCTTGTATCTTGCACGGGCTTTTTTCTCCAGCTCGTGCTCTTGTTTTAGCAATTCATACAGGTGCGGGGATTTCTCTAAAATCCGCTCTGCACGGCGCAGACGCTCTCTTATGGGTTTCATCTGCTTGGATACCATCTTTCGGCGCTCTTTATAAAGGGCTTGTTCTTTTTGCGACCTTGGTCGGCGGATGCGGTTGCTGATGCCGCTGCGCTCATGCTCCAAAGTGGAAAGCTCTGCCTTGGATCGCTCAATATTTGCTTGCAGGTCAGCTGTCGTGTGGATACCGTGTTTCTCCAAGAAGTGATAGTCGGCAACCAGCTCCTTCAAATCCTTTTCCGCCGCCCGCAGATCCGGCGACAGCAGCATTACATCGGCAAGCTCGGCTACGATTTGGATCGCCGTTATGACAAGGTAAAACACTGCATCCACCAAAACAGTTGCGGTGTCATAGCTGTGCTCAATGGAGAAACCCAGCTTTCGCAGCTCGTCCTCCAGTGGGAATTTCTTCGGCTTGTACGGCGGTCGGTATTCCAAGGTAAATAGCCGATACCGATTTTCGGCGTTCTGCCGCAGCTGTGCGTTGACACGCTCCTTTGAGAAGCCCATACTATTCAGCCGTACGGCTCGCTCCCAATGCTTCGCTTTAACCGAAAATCGCACAGGGTCGAGCGTATAACCGAGCGCATAAAGCTGACTTTCAAATTCTCTTGGGCTGGTCGCAAAGGACAGGCAGTATTCCACATCCTCCCGCAGATAGTCTCGGTGCGTTTTCTTGCCGGCTTTGTGAACCCAATATTCTTTCTTTTTGCCCTTACTGTAAAACTCGCTGTTTTCCAATACCGACAGCTCGTGCTCCCGGCAGATCTCATCGGAGATTTTCCGCAGCTCTTTGTGGTCGCCGATTTTGTTTTTGAACTTTGCGCCGTCCTTGAAGGACACAGGATTTACAACAAAGTGGCAGTGAACATTGTCGGTATTCAGGTGGACGGTGACCAGCACCTGATACCGATCGCCCCACATCCGCCGCGCAGTTTCCTTGCCAATGGCGAATGCCTGCTCTGGCGTGACCTCACCCTCACGGAAGCTCTGAATGCCGTGGTAACCGACCACCTTGCCACGCAGACCGAATCGCCGCTGCACGGCGATCATTTCGGCATAGGCGTTCTGCGCCGAGCAATTGATACCTCCCACGAACATTTTGCGGTCGGTCTTGTCGTCGTTCTCCGCATAGCGCAGGGCGGCGTACAAATCCTCGTCCAGATATTCCGGCGCGGTGGTTTTGTCGGGATTGTCGGCGTAGTCCAGCGTGGCTTTCAGGTTTTTGAACACAGGCCAAAAGCCTGTCACCGCCATACTGCATCACCCCTTTCCCGGCAGCAGGAATTCTGCTGTGATCTGCTTCAGCACCGCACCAATTTCCTCGACCAGCTCCGGCGAACTGGCTTTATCCGCAAGCTCGCCAAGCTTTTCAAGACAAGCAAAAAGAGCGTCAGGCGGAACCGCTCTCGGTTCATATCCCAACGCTCTTTGCTTCACATATTCGGTTGTGTTCAGCCCGCATTTTCGGGCCTTTGCTTGGATTTTCTCTTTTTCCTTTGCCGTAACTCTTACGGCAATACGAACATCTTTCCCCATACACATCTCTCCTTTCGGGGGATTGGGGGCTATGCCCCCAAAGAGTCAGCCGATTTCGGCTGTGATTGGGACTTCTGTGGCACACAAAGTCCCTGCTTGTTATATCGTGAGACGCACCCCGCAGGGCATAAAGAAAAGCGGCTGTCAGATACCGGGATTTCAGCGTTCTTTGCGCTGCACGATACCGAAAACCACTTTCTTGCCCCTTGGGGCGCATCTTGTCTTTGAGCCAAAGTGGCACTGGCTTTGCTTCAAATACTGCGATTTGAGCCACATCTCGGCATTTTGGCTCAGCCGAACATTTCAAGGTCATCCAGCACACTCTTTTCGTTTTCAGCTTGCTGCTCCTCGGTCAGCTCCGGTTGTACCTGCTCAAAGACAGGAGGTGCCGCAGCAAACGACACCTCCTGCAATTCCTCCCGTATGACCTGCCGAATATCCTCCAGCAAAACCCCGCTTGCGGATGTCTGCCGCTGCATTTCGTTTAAGATCGCCGTTACCATAAAAGCGTTGCGGGATTTATCCAGCGACTGTAAATACTTTGCGGCGTTTTCTTCCATCGGCTTGTCCAAATCAAACCGCACATTGATCCGATATTTGCTCATCCCTTCGCCTCAGCCTTCATCTGCGTTTCCGCCAGATATTCATATCCCTTTGCAGCGGCGCAGATGTCCTCAACGAATTTCACCCGGTCGGCGCTGAACTTATAAAAGTTCTTCACAAGGCAACCGCCTCCACCGGTCACATACAAGGTCATAGTATTCTCATCATAGCCGTGCTCACGAAGCCTGCGGAAAATATCTCGCACATACTCGGCGGCGACAATCTTGATGATTTTCAGATCGGCAGGCGCAATATTTGCCGTGCCGGTGATCAGCACCTCGTCGATGATGGCGTCGTTGATCTCCCGCTGCGTTTTCTGCATGAACGCCTCACGGACAGCGAGGGTACACTGGTAAGTCCCGAATTTCTCGGTGAACATTTTGCCCTGCTGCGGCTTGCCGTTGATCATATACAGGGTGTTCATCGTGCCGTTGCCGATGTCGGCAATCAGGTTGACGCCTTTCAGAGTGGTGGCAAAGCTCGCAATAGCGGCGTACCCCTGCGGATAGATACGCACATCGTCGATATAAAGGTGGTAATCTGCCTTTTTGTAAGTGAACTCCACCTCGGCGTGTTTCATCAGATACGCATTAAAGTCCGCCTTTTGTCCGCTTGTCCAGGTCAGGGGCAGACCGGCGGCAATCACAATGTGCGCCTCGGTAAGATTTTCGGCTTTCAGCTCCTTGGCGATGGCCGCAAGGGTGAGGATATAATAGTCCTCGTCGTTTACCTTTTCGGCAATAAACTCCTTGTGTCCTTCGCCGATGAGATAATACCTGCCGTTGTAGGTCAGCATATCGCCGGTGAACAGCGGCTCGTGGTCATAGGCGGTGATACCGGTGGGAAAGCAGCAATTGGCCGTTTTCATATTCCCGTACCCGTGGTCGATGCCGATGATTTTTGTCTTGTGGATTGTTTTCATCATAAGTCCTTTCCTGCGCATAGCGCATTTCAAAATATTTCGGATAACTCTTTTTCGGGCGGTTATCCTTTGATCCCGTTTTGCCGTAAAATTTCTGTATACAACTCCTTTTCAGCCGGCAATACCGCTTTCAGAAAATAGTTGCAGTAGATACTGTACCGAGAAATGAGCTGCACGCATTTTGTTTCTTCGCCGTCGTCCAGCAGCAGGCAGTTACCCTTGCAGCAGTTACAGCAAGTCCTGCGCACAAGGGTTTTGATTTTTGCCCGTTGCCTTGGCGTAATTCTGAATACCATAGACTAAACCTCCTTTCCGTTTTTCGGGCAGCAAAAAAGCCGCCGAGTGTGATCTCGACGGCTCGATGACTGCCTTCTGTATATTGAATGGGGGAAACGGCTGAAAAGGGTATGTTTATAGCAACACAGTAAAAATGCTGTCCGCAACATCGGGAAAAAGCCTTGAATATCAGGCGCTTTTCTGCTACAATTATATAGAACAAATGTTTCTATTTGGCGATTCGGAGAAAAAACATCTTGGCCTTTCATCACCGCAAGACCGGTTTATGGGACACTTGGCTTGATAGAATATAGAAGGAGGCAGGGCGTATGAGCGATGGACTTGGCTTTCTTACTGCCGTTTACCGGGACGGTCGTGTACATATAGGCGGCAAAAGCTACCCGGCAGGAACCTTTGCGGTGCAGCTTTTGAATCAGTATTATAAAGATGACACGGCGGCGAGGATCGCCGTGTTCCGGCAAAGTAACTGGAATGTACAGGAGCAGCTATGTGCCGGGTATCTGAACGAAACAGATTTTATTAAGGCCGGAAAGGAGATTCTGACTATTCTGCAAACCCTGCCGAAGCTAAAGCCTTTTTCCTCCTTGGACATTGCAGCGGAGAAGCAGCGAATTGCAGAGCTATTCACGGAAGGCAACGCTGCTGCCCTTTCCGACTATCTGCGGCGCAGGGCAGCAATAGCACAATTCGATGGTGTGTTCTCTCCCGAATACGATAAGGTTCTATTTAAAAATGGTGAAACGATGTGCGCAACCGTTTTAAGTACTCTCCGCTTTTATGATGCTATCCCGGAGGACATGCGCAAGGCTTTTGAACAGCTCAAGAAATTCGTTTCCCGTGTGGACGAAGCCGACCGTTTTGATGAGCAGCATTTGCTGCCCATTGCTACGGAGATATTCGGGACGAATTCATTTCCCTTGCACACGGAATATATTGCTCTCCCGAAACGGCGAAACAGTCGCATCCTTGTCACTGCCCGAAGAATGACCTTTGAGAGCTATTACAGCTTTGTGCTGACGGATTTCTTTGAAGGGCTGCACCTCGGGCATTACCCGAGGCATTGCGAGGTTTGCAAGCAGTATTTTCTAATGCAAAGCGCACGGCGGCAGAAATACTGCACCTATGGCACGGCACCGGAATTGTACCATGGTGAAAAGATCAGCTGCCGCCGGTACGCTATTATTCAGGGCAAAGCGGAGCGGGCAAAGGATAACCCGCTGAAGGCCGCCTATG
>OGOR01000950.1_pt1 | contig 19082 bp, 10 predicted proteins | sample 1552771 | NCBI WGS metagenome assembly OGOR01 (sample SAMEA2580124, study PRJEB22360) | human gut metagenome | biome: human gut; feature: human-associated habitat; material: faeces | place: Denmark | collected 2008/2010
CGTTCACGCCTTCATTCTCCGCCACAAAACGACCGGAATAAGCCATCGGAAGTTTGATTACCTGATAAGTGATACCTTTTGCCGACGCTGATTCCTCTGTTTCGCCCACTCCGGCAATCTCCGGATTGGTATAAACTACGCCCGGAATAGCCCGATAACTCATGGCATCTTCCTTTCCCAAGATGGAATGTACGGCAACTTCCGCTTCACGAACAGCCGTATGGGCGAGCAAAGAGAATCCTGTCAGGTCACCACAAACATACACGTCCGGCACAGAAGTCTGCATCTTTTCATTAACTCTGATAGCGCCACGCTCTGTCTTCTCCAGATTCAAGTTTTCGAACCCGAAACCTTTCGTCACCGGGCGACGGCCGACACTCATCAACAGCTTCTCTGCAATGACACTGCCGTTTCCCTCCGCGTTCTCATAAGAAACAACAGCCCCTTCTTCCGTTTGCGACAAGCCGATCACTTTCGTACTAAGCAGGAATCTAATGCCCCGCTTCGCATATTCCGCACGGAGCAAAGCGGAAAGCTCCTTATCCATTCCACCCAGGATTTCGTCCATCATCTCAACCACTGTCACCTGTACTCCCAAACTATTGAAGAACGACGCAAACTCCATTCCGATCACTCCGCCACCAACAATAGCCAGAGAAGCCGGCAATTCTTTACTGTCTAAAGCATCCCTGTGCGTCCAGTAGCTCACCGCGTCCACTCCCGGAATAGGAGGGATAAAGGTTTCCGAACCCGTACATAATATCAGATTCTCTCCTTCATAAATTTCCTCCCCGCAGCGAACCGTATTTTTATCAATGATCTGCGCTTCTCCTGATACAATTGTAACATTGTTGGCAGTCAGCTTCGCTTTCACTCCCAGCACCAGTTTACGCACTACCTTATTCTTACGAGCTATTATCTTAGGCAAATCGAAAGAGACTTCCGGGATATTGACTGCATACTTTGATGCATGTTTTGCACTGTCATAAGTCTTTGCCGAATACAGCAATGTTTTCGTAGGAATACAGCCTTCATTCAGACAGACGCCACCCAGACTATTCTTTTCGATAAGCAATACGCTCAAACCGCCTTTACCGGCAGTTTCGGCAGCCGTATATCCCGCAGGACCGCCACCGATGATAATTACTTGATATTTCATAGTATATAATCAGTTAATCTTTTCATTATTCATTATTATCAAAACATGCTACGATTCATCCGCTTGAGAGTCTACAGGGTCTATTGCCTCCGTGCCCTTTATTTTCTTTGCGAACATTCTCTTTTCGAGTAGTTCCGCAAATTCCTGTTCCTTGACAGGCATCACCGAAACAAACTTTCCTTTTCCGTATTCTATCAAGATATAATCCGTCACCGAGAAACGGCCGAATTTCATGGAATGGTATTTCCTGACCGCGGTAATTTCGGAAAGCGGAATGATCTTCTTACGAATAAAACGGCCGCGTGAAACTTCCAGATCACCGTTTGTTGTCAATGTATAAGTAGTGTGTATAATTTGTTCGATCACTACAATCAGCATCAACATAAACAGTACCGCCACTAAGATATATTTACACCACAATGCGCCGACGGCATTCACAGTAAGCACCACCAACAGGAAATATTGGTACCAGGCGATGCGGGCATGAAAAATTCGATTCATTTTGTCAGATTTTTGCCTGCAAGGTAGCAATTTTATGAATTAGTGACAACGAAAAGTACAACGAAGTAACTTATTTTGTAGCTTTGCGGTGAGAAATAACAAGATTATGGTAAGAAAATTCGATTTCCTCGTTATCGGTTCCGGAATTGCCGGTATGAGTTTTGCGCTGAAAGTGGCGCACAAAGGTAAAGTTGCTCTTATCTGTAAAAGTGGGCTGGAAGAAGCCAATACGTACTTCGCCCAGGGAGGTGTAGCCTCCGTCACCAACCTTCTGGTGGATAATTTCGACAAGCACATTGAAGACACAATGATTGCCGGCGATTGGATCAGCAACCGTGCCGCAGTAGAAAAGGTAGTGCGCGAAGCTCCCGCACAAATTGAAGAACTGATTAAGTGGGGAGTGGACTTTGACAAGAACGAGAAAGGCGAATTTGACTTGCACCGCGAAGGCGGACACTCGGAGTTCCGTATTCTTCACCATAAAGATAATACAGGAGCAGAAATTCAAGACAGCCTGATTAAAGCCGTACAACGCCATCCGAATATCACGGTCATCGAAAACCAGTTTGCCATTGAAATCCTGACACAGCATCACCTGGGAGTGACTGTAACCCGCCAGACACCGGACATCAAATGTTATGGTGCTTATATCCTCGATCCGAAAACGGGAAAAGTAGATACCTATCTTGCTAAAGTGACGCTGATGGCTACCGGTGGAGTAGGAGCCGTTTATAAAACAACCACTAACCCGCTAGTCGCTACCGGAGACGGTATCGCCATGGTTTACCGTGCCAAAGGTACGGTGAAGGACATGGAGTTTGTACAATTCCACCCTACTGCCCTGTATCATCCGGGAGACCGCCCTTCCTTCCTGATAACGGAAGCAATGCGTGGTTACGGAGGCGTACTGCGCACAATGGACGGCAAAGAATTCATGCAGAAATACGATCCCCGTCTTTCGCTCGCTCCCCGTGACATCGTGGCACGCGCCATCGACAACGAGATGAAGAACCGTGGAGACGACCATGTATATCTGGACGTCACCCACAAAGATCCCGAAGAAACAAAGAAACATTTCCCCAATATCTACGAGAAATGTCTTAGCCTGGGCATCGACATCACGAAAGATTATATCCCGGTAGCCCCGGCCGCCCATTATCTCTGCGGAGGTATCCTTGTCGACCTGGACGGACAATCTTCCATCGAACGTCTTTATGCCGTGGGAGAATGTTCCTGCACAGGATTGCATGGAGGCAACCGTCTGGCTTCCAACTCACTGATAGAAGCAGTCGTATATGCCGACGCTGCCGCCAAACACAGTCTGCAAGCAATCGATCAATATTCTTATAATGAAGATATTCCCGAATGGAACGATGAAGGAACCCGCTCTCCGGAAGAAATGGTGCTCATTACGCAAAGCATGAAAGAAGTGAACCAGATTATGAGTACGTATGTAGGCATTGTCCGCAGCGACCTCCGGCTGAAACGTGCCTGGGACCGACTCGATATTATTTATGAAGAGACCGAAAGCCTGTTCAAACGTAGCGTAGCGTCCAGAGAAATCTGCGAATTGCGTAATATGGTGAATGTGGGTTATCTGATTATGCGCCAAGCAATGGAGCGTAAGGAAAGCCGCGGATTACATTATACGATAGATTATCCGCACGTGAAGAAATAGGATTTACAGTATTATTCTTAACAAGAGGCTTTCTCAAATTATATTTTTGAGTTTGGCCTCTTATTTTTTTATCTTTATGTGTTTCTTTTTCACTCCTCAAAGAAACTATACTATACACTTATGAGAATATAATACACTTCAACATACCGCATATTCATCTATAAACCAACTCTTTAACAACAATAGTATATAAATACGAATATCTCTGTCTCTTCTAAAATCATTCCCCAATATCATCCTCTTAAAAACATGTTCTTGAGCATGTGTACACCTCTTTGAGAATATAGTAAACACTTTCCTGTCTCTCATCTCATACTTTTGTTCACAGAAATAATCACTAATCGAAATATTATGGATATAGCTAAAAGATGTGAGCAGAACCCCCTACTGGCTCCAAAAGATTTAAAAGCGGGAATCAACGGAATGGAAATTACATGTTTGTTAAATCCCGGAGTTTTCAAATATCAAGGCAAAATTTGGTTACTTTTGCGCGTCGCAGAAAGACCTATTCAGAAAGAAGGAATTATCAGTTTTCCTATATACAATGAACAAGGAAAAATAGAAGTGGTTTCGTTTTTAAAGAATGATCCCGATTTAGATGCTTCAGACCCACGCGTTATCGGTTACAAAGGAAAGAATTATCTGACTACGATGTCTTACTTACGATTGGTTTCAAGTACCGACGGTATTCACTTCAAAGATGAACCGGAATTTCCACCTATTTTCGGAAAAGGAGAGCTGGAAGCATTCGGTATTGAGGATTGCCGTGTTGCAACAACCGAAGATGGTTTTTACCTTACTTTCACAGAAGTATCGTCGGTAGCTGTAGGGGTTGGACTGATTCACACCAATGATTGGAAAAACTATACACGGCATGGAATGATATTCCCACCGCATAATAAAGATTGTGCATTGTTCGAACAGAAGATAGGTGACAAGTATTTCGCTCTTCATCGCCCAAGCAGTCCCGAACTTGGCGGCAATTATATATGGTTGGCAGAATCGCCCGACCGCTTGCATTGGGGAAACCACAAATGTGTGGCAACCACTCGTGACGGAATGTGGGATTGCGCACGTGTAGGGGCAGGGGCAGCTCCAATAAAGACAGAAGAAGGCTGGCTGGAGATTTATCATGGAGCCGATTTTAATCACCGTTATTGCTTGGGAGCTTTATTACTCGACTTAAATGATCCGTCGCAAGTGATTGCAAGAAGTGAAGAACCTATCATGGAACCTATCGCCGCTTATGAGCAAACAGGTTTCTTCGGAAATGTAGTTTTCACTAATGGGCATTTGGTGGACGGCGATACGATAACCATGTATTATGGAGCAAGCGATGAAGTGATTTGCAAAGCAGAACTTTCCATTTCAGAGATATTAAATGTATTAAAACAGACACAAGAGAAGTAATGAATAAACTGAAAAAAGAATATCTGTTCTTTAAGCAACAGGAACCTAACATGAGAACACTGTTGGTTACCAATATGCTTTATGCATTGGTACTACCGATAGTAGAAATCTTTGTGGGAGCCTATATCATGAGGAACACGAGCGATCCGGTGATGGTTGCTTTTTATCAGCTGGCAATGTATACAGGTATCATTACGACCTCTTTTGTTAACGGTTATCTACTAAAAAAATACAGTGTGAAGACGCTTTATTCTGTAGGAATCTTAGTAAGTGGCATTTCCATGTTTGGTATGATGGCTATTAATTCACTTGGTTTCATTGAACTTGGTCTGGCCGGTTTTTTAATGGGAGCAGCTTCAGGTTTCTTCTGGACCAACCGATACTTACTGGCTCTCTATAATACCAACGATAATAGCCGTAACTATTTCTTCGGACTAGAGTCTTTCTTCTTTTCTATTACCTCCATCGGTGTTCCTTTAATTATAGGCGCATTTATCAGCCAGATAGATGGAAAAGAAGTTTTTGGGTTCCTCTTCAATATCAATACTTCTTACAGTGTGGTTACGATGGCAGCAGTAGTCATCACTGTTATCGCCTGCATAACACTGTGGAAAGGTAAATTCGAAAACCCCAAAGAAACGAACTTCCTCTATTTCCGCTTCAACATACTTTGGAAAAAGATGCTTTGGCTAGCCGCATTGAAAGGAATGGTCCAAGGTTTTTTAGTAACGGCACCGGCTATATTGGTCTTGAAGTTGGTAGGAGATGAAGGAGCGTTAGGATTGATTCAGGGAGTTAGCGGGGCATTGACCGCTGTCCTGGTGTATGTATTAGGACGTATGGCCCGCCCGCAAGACCGTTTGAAAATATTTGTAGGAGGACTAATCGTATTCTTTGTCGGTACACTATTCAACGGTATTCTCTTCTCTGCCACAGGAGTGGTCCTTTTCGTCCTTTGCAAAGTGATATTCCAGCCTTTGTTCGACTTGGCTTACTTCCCCATTATGATGAAAACAATTGATGCAGTTGCAAAGATTGAGAATAGAAACGAATATGCATATATCCTGAGTCATGAGTCCGGCCTTTTCCTTGGAAGAGCTTTCGGCTTACTACTGTTTATCTTCCTTGCTTATTGTGTATCGCAGGATTTTGCATTGAAATATGCGCTGGTGATTGTTGCCGGATTACAATTAGCGGCATATCCTTTAGCTAAGAATATTACTAATCAAACAGATATTATTGAACATGAGAATGAGAAGTAAAGGTCTTTTTCTACTTATCGCCGTTTGTTTTCTGACATCTTGCTCAAGCAACGGAAATAACTTTGGAGAAAAGGTAAAACAGGTTTCCATCCATAGGGTAGACTCTATGCCTGATATGCCCGAAACTTATAAAATGCTGGACTGGAAGCAAAAAGCCCAAAAGTATGACCAGTTTATCTTTGACTGGGATAATAAAAGTGAAGTCGGACCATTAATCTGGTTAGATGACGCCCGCAGAAATATGGACCAAACTACATTTGGCTTATATACTGCCATTAAAGATATTCGTCAGGGAAAGAATGCCAATAACGGAGAGTTCCATGAAAGCTTGAATTCATTGGCGGCTATTCTTGGTGCCGGTCTTGTAGGAATTGACAAGACGAATCAAGACGGATATAACTATGTAAAAATGGTGCAGAATTATTTCAATTCTGACAATGGCTGGAATATAGTCATGAACAATACGACTCCGTCAGTAGCCCTCTTAGGAGGAGGCTATGGCCGTGACTGGTGGTATGATGTATTACCCAATGCCTTATATTATGCTATCTGCGATGTTTTCCCCGATGTAGACGGGGCAGAGAAGATACAAAAAAGCATTGCGGAGCAGTTTGTTAAAGCCGATTCCGTATTGAATGGAAATTACGACTATTCTTATTTTGACTATGCGCAAATGAAAGGAATGGTTAATAATATTCCATTGCAACAAGACGCCGCCGGTGGTCATGCTTATGTATTACTGTGCGCTTATCATAAGTTTGGCGATCCACGTTATCTGCAACATAGTAAAAGTGCCATCGAAGCCCTGCTTGCCCAAAAAGAAAGTCGTTTTTACGAGGCTCTTTTACCACTCGGAGTTTATACGGCAGCCTATTTGAATGCAGTAGAGGGAGCCAACTATGATGTAGCCAAACTTCTTGATTGGGTATTTGACGGATGTAAAAGCCCTGCAGGAAGAACCGGTTGGGGAATTATTGTAGGAAAATGGGGTGACTATGATGTAAGTGGTCTGCAAGGAAGTATCACAGACGGCGGAGGATATGCATTCCTCATGAACAGTATCAAACCTGCCTGGCCTTTCATTCCGATGGTGAAATATCAGCCTCAATATGCAAAAGCTATCGGCAAGTGGATGTTGAACAATGCAAGTGCATGTCGTTTGTTCTATCCGGGGGAAATAGATGAAACACATCAATGGGCTCCGGAATTGAAGGACATTACTTATGATAATGTTTCTTATGAAGGTTTACGAAAAACGGATGACTATGGAAAAGCATCATTAAAAGGGGTTAGTCCGGTTGCAATTGGCGATGGTCCCAAATGGATAAAAGGTAATCCGACGGAGAGCATGTTCAGCGTTTACAGTTCTTCTCCTGTTGGTATTTTGGGGGCCATTGTTTGTCAAACGAATGTGGAAGGCATTCTCCGGCTGGATTGTAATGTCACAGACTTCTATACAGAGAAACCTTATCCGGTCTATCTCTATTATAACCCCCATAAAGAGACCAAAACCATTACTTATCAAGCTACCCAGCCATGCGATTTGTTTGATATTGTTGCCAAAGAATATATAGCAAAAAATATAAAGACAAATGGCTCTGTTGAGATCCCGGCCAATGATGCAAGAGTAATTGTGGAACTTCCCGCCGGAACAGAATTAGAACTGAAAGACGGTAAGATTATTGCGAATAAACAAAATATCATTTCATATAATTAAATCTAAGTGTATAAACTATGAGTAAGCATTTATTGTTATTAATTCTTATTCTTGCTGTTTGCACAAATGTCTTTGCACAGCAAACCAAGAGTATTTCGGGTGTGGTATACGACAGTAATACCGGAGAGGCTTTAATTGGAGTTTCTGTTCTTGAAGTGGGAACAACCAATGGTACTATCACTGATTTTGACGGTAGATATACATTAAAAGTATCGTCAAATAAGGTTTCATTCTCGTATGTCGGTTTTAAAACTGAAATTGTAAACGTAACAAATAGCGGAACATACAATGTAAATCTATTGTCCGATAATGAATTGGATGAGGTTGTAGTTATTGGCTACGGTACTCAAAGAAAGAGTGACCTTACCGGTGCTTTGGCTTCTATAAGTAGTAAGGATATTAAGAACTATGCAGTGTCCAATGCATCCGAACTACTTACAGGTAAGGCAGCCGGCGTATTTGTTGCCGCCAGTTCCGGCCAGCCGGGATCGGATGCAGTGATCCGCGTGAGAGGTTTAGGGACCGTCAATGACAACAACCCATTGTATGTAGTTGATGGTCAGTTCATGGATAACATCAGTAGCCTGAATCCCTCTGATATTGAACGTATGGAAGTATTAAAAGATGCTTCAGCCTGCGCTATTTACGGTTCAAGAGGTTCTAATGGAGTAATCCTCATTACTACCAAGGGAGGAGTGAAAGGTGAAACGACTGTAACATTGGATGCTTATGTAGGTGTAAAAAACAGTTATAAAGCATTGAACATGATGAACAGCGACCAATACTACAACTTCATCATGAAAGCGTATGAAAACGATGCAAGCTTTCAAAACTCAATGAAGGATAAGTTTACCAATCAGTATCAGAAAGGTTATAATACCAACTGGTGGAATGAAGTAACTCGTACAGCTTTCAACCAGAACTATAATCTAAGCATCCGTAAGGGGACAGATAATTCGAGATCTTCTTTAAGTTTAGGATATGTAGACGATCAGGGTGCAATCATCACTACTGAATTCAAGAGACTTTCACTTAAAGCGAATCTTGAATATGATATCAACAAATTTATCACTGTTGGCGCCAATGTCAATCTGGCAAAGATAAGAAAGCGTGACGCAGGAGCAATTCCTTCATTCGATTTCATTCAAAAAGCTGATCCTTTTACCCCTGTTATCAGCCCGTTGGTAGATCCTTCTTCTGAAAATTACGAATATAACAAATATGCTCCTACCGAGTGGTCTTACGACCCTAATCCGGTAGCCATGCTCGAACTTCCTAATAGATACAATGACATATTCAATGTATTTGGTAATGTGTTTGCCCAAATCAAATTGTATAAAGGATTGAGCTATCGGGTACAGTATAGCTTCGAAAGATACCATGATACTTTCAAAGACTTCCGTCCTGTCTATTCGTCTACTTTTTCGGAAGATAACTTAGCGAATCAGGAAAGTAAATATAATAAAGAAACTCAATTGAATAATAATAGTGCTGTTACTTCTAATTATCTGGTGGAACAACGCCTTAACTACAACACGGCAATAGGCAGGCATAAACTGGATGCAATGGTTGCCATGACTTATGAGAAGAACAGCAGCGAAGGTATTAATGCATTTAAGAGAAAGGCTTTAGGTAACGATGAAATCTATCAGATACTTGACGCACAAACAGCTGGAGACAACACCTCAGGAGGTAAAGAAACATCTTCTATGTTATCGTACCTGGGACGTATCAACTATGTATATGATGACAGATACCTTGCTACAGTCAATTTCCGTGCCGACGGTTCTTCAAGATTTGCAAAACGTAACCGTTGGGGCTATTTCCCATCAGTCTCATTAGGTTGGAGAGTGAGCAATGAAGAATTCTTCAAGAACCTGAACATTGAAAATACAATTTCCAATTTAAAACTGCGTATAGGCTGGGGACAGAATGGTAACCAACGAATTGATAGAGACGCGCCTCTTACGTTGATTGGTACCAATAATGAAAATCAATGGTACTTTGGAAACGGATACTCACAAGGTTACGTCCCGACTTATGTGGGAAATGCAGATATTAAATGGGAAACCAGCCAGCAAACCAATGTCGGTTTAGATATGTCTTTCTTTAAAAACAGCCTTGATGTAAATATGGACTTTTATGTAAAGAAAACAAGTGACATGTTGCTGAATATGCCTATTCCTTCTTTTGGCGCCTTCCCTAACAGCCCCTTCTTCAATGCAGGAGACTTGAAGAATACCGGTTTCGAAATAGTAGTCAACTACCGTAACCAGATAGGAAAAGACTTTAATTACAATGTAGGGCTGAACATGTCTACTTATAAGACAGAGGTAACCAAGCTTACATCGGAATATTTGAGTGGAAATACCAGCCGTACTTATGTAGGAGGTCCTATCGGACGTTTCTGGGGGTACAAGCAAATAGGAATATTCCAGAATCAGGAAGAAATAGACAATTATGTGGATAAGAATGGTACCAAGATTCAGCCTAATGCACAACCGGGTGATTTCAAGTTTGCCAAATTAGGAGAATCAGGCGAATTGAACGATGATGATGACCGTACTTTTATCGGTGATCCTAATCCGGACCTCATTTATGGTTTCAACTTAGGATTTAGTTATAAGAACTTTGATGTAAGTATGGCATTCCAGGGAACTATTGGAAATGACATCTGGAATGTTGCTAAAGGAAGCCTTGCTTCGGCAGGACGCCAGAATGCGTTGGCTGATGCTTACACAAAAGCCTGGACAAAAGACGGAGATTTGAATGCCGTATATCCACGCATAACCAATTCTGATTCTAACAATAACATGAGAAGTTCTTCTTTCTATGTGGAAAATGGTTCTTACCTGCGTTTGCAGAATATGCAAATAGGTTATACACTGCCTAGTCACATTTGCCAGAAGAGCAAACTGTTTTCAAGTTGTAGATTCTATGTGAGCGGTCAGAATATATTTACTTTAACCGGTTATTCCGGACTTGATCCGGAACTGGGTATCAATAACCCATTGGATATGGGAGTGGATACTACACGTTATCCGTCTTCACGTACATTCACTTTTGGAGTTAATTTGCAATTTTAAATCTAGCTAAAAAGACATTACATTATGAGAAAAATATTATTTATAATATGCTGGGCTCTTGCCGGAGTGGGGTTGTATAGCTGCTCTCTCGACGAACCAAGTTATGGTAAAACCACAAGAGATAATTATTATCAGAAGGAAAGCGATATTGAACAAGCTTTGACAGGAGCTTATCTTCAATTACGTACAACTTGGAATGAATATGCATTAAATCATTATTTTGTAGGTGATTGCAGCACGGATGATGCTCTAAAAGGAGGAGGAAATGACGGTGACCGTGCCGAAGTACGCGACTTGTCCGACTTTACGATCTACACAACCAATGGTGAAGTAGGACGTCGTTGGGAGATTCTGTACAGATTAATCAATCGCTGTAATGATGTGATTCATTATGCTCCTGATGCAATAGGAAACGAAGAAGTATTGAAACGTTATGCAAACGAGGCAAAAGCATTGAGAGCATTCGGGTATTATTGCCTGGTCACTACATTCGGAGAGGTGCCTCTAATCACTACGCCGATGCAACCCGCTGAAATTCTGCAAATACCCCGCTCCCCATTGGAGAAGGTATATGAATGTATTGTGAGTGATTTAACCGATGCTTCCGCACTCCCCGCAAAAGGAGATTACTCTGAGGATGATGCTTATCGTGTAACACGCGGCTTTGCAAAAACAATGCTTGCTAAAACATACATGTTCAAAGGTGATTTTACCTCTGCCGAAACTGTACTTCATGATATTATTGAAGTGGACAAAGACTATGCATTGTTGAGTGATTACGGCATGAACTGGCGCACTGAATATGAAAATAGCTCGGAATCAGTATTTGAGATTGCCAACAAAGTATATGACAAAGACATAGCCACAGGTACCAATGTTCCCCACTTCTTCACAAGCAGACGCATCTCCGGTTATCAGGGATATGGATTTCACGTACCGACCCAAGATCTCCATGATGCCTTTGACGCAGATGACCCGCGTATTACTTATGTATTCACACAAACTGGTGACAGATATAAAGGCGACTCTGAAGCGCAGGACAATGCTGAATCTCCAAGCGGTTATCATGATTACAAGATGACTGTACCAGCAGTAGAAAAAACAGGTTTCGACGTCTGGATGATTAGTTACAACATTCGTTTGATCCGTTATTCCGATGTTCTCTTAATGTATGCCGAAGTATTAAACGAAAATGGAAAACCAGGGCTGGCACTTACTTACCTGAATGATGTAAGAGAAAGAGCCCGCAAAACTAATCCGATAGATCCGAGAAGAGATCAACAGGCGTATATTCCTGCTACAACAACTAATACACTGCCCGACATAACAGAAACCGACCAAGAGCGTCTGAAAGAAATCATCTGGAAGGAACGTCGTTGTGAATTAGCAATGGAAGGATGGAGACGGGATGACCTGATGAGACAAAAACGTTTCGGAACCGTTATGCGTGCTTATGCAACCAAATATAATACCTCAAAAGGTGCCAATTTCAGGGACGACAGAGATTATCTGTTCCCGATACCACAAGGTGAAAGGGATAAGAGCAACAATATTCTTTCCCAAAATCCGGGTTTTTAATATGAATAAAATGAGGGGGCGGATTTTATAATCCGCCCTTTTTTAACAACCAACTGACCATGAAAAAGACATTATTATTTCTCGTAGCAGGTTTTTTCTTTCTCAACAACCTGCCGGCACAAAAGCCGATAGAGCAAAAAGAGATCCGTTTAGTACAGTATATGCCCAATATACCTTTTCCCTATAAAATGAAAAACTGGAAAGATATAGCAACGAAACAGGATAGACTATTTTACGATTTCAACGCCAAAGGACAGAACTTGCCTCTTATCTGGTGGGACGATTCTCAAGTAAACTTTCCATTCCGCACTTTCGGACTTCCAAGCTACGTAGATAAAAGACGGTTAGGGGGAAATTCTTATGAATCTCTTCCCACTATGGGTTCACTCATTAGTGCAAGTCTGATAGGAGTAGACAAAAGCAATGATGACGGAAAAGATTATGTATCGATGATACGACAATTCTTCAACAAGAAGAATGGAACCAATCTTATATTGAACGGACTCGACAGGAAAGCCGGAGAAAGTTTCTGGTATGAGATATGGCCGGCAATGGCTTATTCGATGCTGGTAGATTTATATCCCCAAAAAACAGAGATGCAGGAGCCGATGAAGATCACTGTCGACAATTGGTACGCTGCTATCCAGGACTTGAGTGAGGGTAGAGAATATCCGGACTTCAACTTCACCGCCTTCAACTTTAAAAACCGTAAAGGGTATCATAATAAAGTATGGCGCGAGCCGGATGCGGCCGCAGGACTTGCTTGGTTACAATACATCTCCTGGATTAAATACGGAGATAAAAAGTATCTGAATGCTACACGTCAATGCATGGCATTCTTACAAAACCGTCCCCAAAAAGAAGGTACTTTCTATGAGATAATGATGCCCTATGGGGCTTATCTGGCAGTACGCATGAATGCGGAACTTGGAACTGCTTATGATGAGCTGAAAATGCTGAACTGGTGCTTCGACGGTGATAATTCAGACCGTGACGGATGGGGAGTGATGTGTGAGCGTTGGAACAAATATGACGTACACGGATTGGTAGGACAAAAAAAGGATGAACAATATGCTTTTGCCATGAACACCTTTTCACAAGCTGCCGCACTTGTTCCAATTGTAAAATACAACCCGGCTTATGCTTCCACAATAGGCAAGTGGATGCTGAACCTGGCAAACGCCTGTCGCTTATTCTATGCAGACGAGCACCCCCGCAACCGTCAGTCGAGTTCTATCTGGGAAGGTGACCCTCAACACGTCATTTGCTATGAAGGATTGAGGAAGGACTTGTATCATGGCAATCACTTTGAACCGTTCCAGGGATTATTGTCCGATGAGGGCCCCTATGCTATTGGGGATCAGGTAAAAAACATGTCTTCAGCTACAGATATTTGCTTGTATGGCTCGGCCTGGGTGGGTATGCTAGCCTCTATTGTAGATACTACTAATGTGGAATGTATTCTTCAACTGGATTGTAATGCCACAGATTTTTATTCCACAAGAAAATATCCTACTTACCTTTTATTCAATCCTTATTTTGAAGCCAAAGAGGTAACCTTGAATCAACACTTTACGGAACCTACGGACTTGTACGACCTGATATCCAAAAAATATATAAAGAAGAATTGCACCGGCGGAACAAGCATCATCCTGCCCCCGGACAATGCCGTAACTATTGTTTGTATTCCTGCTTCCGCTAAAAAAACAAAGAAACATGGTAAATTGATTGTTGACGGTGAAATCGTAGATTATCGTTTATAATTCGGATTGACTATTCCACAATTGTATAAATCCTCCGTTACCGATGAAAATATGCGCGGAATGAAATAAATTCCTTATATTTGCTATTATCCTAACCGTATAAATAACATTCATTTACATGAGAAACATCTTATACGCACAATTATTTTTTATTCTGATTATTGCATTTGTCACTTCCACAAAGTCTTATGCTTTTAATGTGGCAAAACACATATCAAATGTTAACGGACTGACAAATAATTCAGTAAACTGTATTTTGGAAGATGCGGAACATACAATCTGGATTGGGACATGGGATGGACTGAATGCATATAATGGAAGAGAAATTACGACATTCAGATATAGCAAAAACAATCCTAATTCTATAAGTAATAACGTTATCCGCCAGATTATTGAATGTAGGGGCAGTTTATGGATAGCAACAGATAATGGAATCAATCGGTTAGATAAACGAACCCGTCAAATAACAAGGTATTATTTAAGAACAGATAATAAAGTACCCAATCAGGAAAAGTCTTTTATTTTAGGAAAGAGTGCGGCTGGAAATATCATCTGCCTCATAAAGGGGCTGGGTTTCTTTGTTTATAATGATTCTGAAGATGAGTTTAATCCGATTAACACAGACTTTGCAAGTCATATAAAGGATTATTCTGTGAGTGATTCCGATCATGTGCTTTTCCTTTTAAATAATGGAAATACCGTGCATTTGACTTACAATCTACTCGTTAACGGAGGGAAGCAGAGTGATTTACGTACAGTCGGCATACAGACTCCTGTAGATAAGATATTTCTGTCGAAAGGCAGATTTATCTTAAGCAAAGACAACAAGCTTTTCCTTTTAAATCCCGACTTCACAGTTTCCCAATGCATTGAGCTGGATAGTAACAAACCTGTATCGCAGGTTATTTTAGCAGAGAACAAGATGTACGTCAGCTTTATAGAAGGGGGATGTATTCATTATGATTTAAAAAAGAATACTTTTACCTACCTGAACGAACTATCCAGTCAGTTATCAGTCTTCACTCTTTATTCCGGTAGTCAGAACATATTGTGGATAGGAACGGACGGACAAGGATTAATTCAACTTTATCATTACGACTCTTTATTTGAAACCGTTCACACCAGTCACCCTGTGAGATGTTTTTGTGAAGATGAAGATGGTAATATTCTGATAGGAACAAAAGGAAGCGGAATAAAACTGTTGAACCCTGCAACGAAAGAATTGACAGATTATCTGAATGAAAGTAAAGGGTTGATTTCCAATTCTGTCTATGCCTTGAAAAGAAATAAAGCGAATGACATTTTTATCGGAACGGAAGGAACCGGAATCAATATATTGAATGCTGCTACGGGACGATTGGAAAAGCTTGAGATACCCGATAAATACCCGCCTTTCAAGGCTGTGTACAACATTTATTTTACGAACAATGATTCTCTTTTATGGGTGGGAACATCAGGATATGGTTTAATCAAAATAAATATTTCCAGAGAGCAAGGTCGTTATCACGTTAAAGGATTCAGGCAATATAATTCGTCGGATAAAAATATCTCATTGAATAACGATGTTGTTTATGCCATTACATCCGATCCGGAAGACAATATGTTATGGTTTGGCACACGTGGTGGAGGCTTAAACTGTATTAATATAAAAAATAACAGCATAAAATCATTGGAAGATATGGACAGTCGGATTTTACTGACCAATAATGATGTATTGTGCTTACTGCGTGATGATACCGATATATGGATAGGAACAAGTTATGGATTGAACGAGCTGAAAAAGGAGGAGAATGATTTTCACCTGATACAATATGCCGACGAGAAATTGAAGAATAAAACGATTCATGGAATATTAAAAGACCACGAAGGAAAGATATGGATCAGTACCAATCAGGGGTTGTCTAGCCTGAATGTAAAAAACAATAAAATAGATAATTATACTTTGAATGATGGATTGCAGAATGATGAATTCTCTGATGGAGCTTTCTTCAAGGATCATCGTGATTTCTTGTACTTTGGAGGAGTAAGCGGGTTTAGTTATTTCAATCCTCGAAATATACATTTGCGCGAGTTTAATCCTCCACTTATATTAAGTAGTTTGAAGATATATAATACGGTACAGGACATTAATGAACGAATCAGAAAAGGAGTGTTAAAACTTAGCTATGAAGAAAGATTCATGACTTTCAATTTCATAGCCAAAGACTTTATTAATAATGAAAACTGTGAATATGCTTATCGCTTGAAAAACCACTCGGATGATTGGGTGGAGATGGGTAACAATCCGAATATTATCTTTACCCAACTTCCTCCGGGTGAGTACCAGCTTGAAGTGAAGAGCACGAATGGTGACAAAGTATGGGGAGATAACATTTATCGCTTAACTATAAAAGTAGGTTATCCGTGGTGGCTTAGTGTTCCTGCATTGATTATCTATGCCATATTGTGCATTATTATCTTCTACATCACAAAGTCAGTTATCAAAAATCGCATACGGTTAAGCCGCCAGGTTCTTATAGCCCAAGTAGAGAAACGGCATGAACAGAAGATTTATGAATCCCGGCTCAATTTCTTCACCAATGTGGCACATGAATTCTTTACCCCCCTAACTTTGATTTATACACCTGCACAGCACTTGTTGGAACAGGACGGTGTAGATGGTAGTACAAAGAAATATCTCCAAATAATAAAGAATAATGCCGAAAGGATGCAGAAGCTGATTAGTGAGTTGATGGAGTTTCGTAAAACTAAATCGAGCAATATGGATTTGCATCCTGAAAATGTGAACGTAAAATCATTGATGGAATATGCTTCCAACAATTATGTGGATATCCTGAAAGAGAATAAAATAGACTTCAAGGTAGAGACACATGATACGTCAGAGCTATATTCCGACCGCAATGCTTTGGAAAAAATTATATTCAATTTACTGTCGAATGCGTTCAAATATACTCCTCGTTATGGATATATTCATGTTGAAATATCACAAAATGAACCTGATAAAACCTTATACTTGCTCGTAAGAAATTCCGGCAAGGGGTTAACCGAGCAACAGATGGCAGAGATATTTGATAAGTATAAGATATTTGATACTCCTAAATTGGATAACTCTGTAAGCAATGGTATAGGTCTAAATCTAACAAAGAGTCTGGTTGAATTATTAGGCGGGCAGATAAGTGTAAATAGTGAACTGGGAAAAAGTGTTGAATTTTCAGTCGTGATTCCTTCTCTACCATCCGATCATTCACTTGTTGTAACGGATGAAAAAGATTCGTTGCAGAAAGAAAAGAACGGGCAGGATCACTTATCCCCTCGCAAAGATACTGTCATACTGATAGTGGAAGATGAAAAGAATATCAGAGACCTGCTGAAAGATGTTCTCTTTGATTATGTGATACATGAAGCAAAAGACGGGATAGAGGCTTTGAAAAAAATAGAACATAATCATCCTGATATTATTATAAGTGATATTGTCATGCCCAATATGGACGGCTTGAGCTTGATTAATAAATTGAAATCCGATTTGAAAACAAGTTATATTCCAATCATAGGAATATCGGCAAAGGCTTCTGTAGAAGACCAGATTAATGCCTTTAACTATGGGGCGGATGCTTATATTGTCAAGCCATTTCACCCGAGGCAGGTTATATCCACCATAGAAAATCTGCTGTCGAGACAAATGCTTTTAAAGGACTACTTCAATTCCAGCATGTCTTCTGTGAAAATAAAAGACGGGATTGTTCTTCATCCGGAAGACGAAGAGTTAATACAGAATGTAACAGACTTCATAAAGAATAATATAGATGATGAGTTATTAAGCCCTTCTTCTATTGCCGAATTTGTAGGAGTGAGCAAAGCTACCTTGTATCGGAAGTTCAAAGAAATAATAGATAAAACTCCGAGTGAATTTGTACGAGGCATTAGACTGGAATATGCGGCCAAATTGTTAAGGACAACCAAATTGACCGTATCCGAGATCATGTTCAAATGTGGATTCTCTAATAAATCTTATTTCTATCGGGAATTTTTAAAGCAATACGGTGTATCTCCCAAGGATTACCGGAATCAATAGATAATACAAAAAAGGCAACTAGTTCGCAATGAAAGAGTTGCCATCTATTTTTTATTTTATGAATATCCCTAATGAGGCAGATCCGAGATGACCATACACAAATCCTGTTGGAACGTTATTCTGCAGCTTTGGTCTGTAGCTGTTGCTCCTCTATAGTATTGCAGGTTCCATTGAAACGTGCTTGTGGCTCTATTTCCAATTTGCAAGTATAAATATCACCATTCATCAGACAGCCTGCCTTCAGTGTCAGCAGATCCGTCACGTGTATATCCCCCTTCAATGTTCCTTGCAGTACGGCTGAAACAGAGGTTATATTTCCCGTCACTGTTCCTTGCGGACCAATCACCACCATCTTATGGCAAGTCACATCTCCTTCAATGACTCCATCTACTCGCAAGCTTCCTTCTACTTCAATTATGCCCTTCAAAACTGTTCCTGTAGCTATGGTAGTTAGTTTTAAAGGTTCAGCTGTTGTAATAAAATCAGCTTCTTTGTTCTTCTTTGTTCCAAACATACTATCTGTGTGCTATATAAAATTTCTATCATTTTCTTCCAGTAGATTTGGCAAAAATACGCAAAAAAGAAGAATTTACAAATATGAGTAGAAGAATTACATAGCCTTCACAAGCTCACAAGCGGTTAGAGTTTTGGAAGTGACAAAGTCAGTTCGATATAAACCATACGAATGAAGTTATATCGAACTGACGATAGATTGATTAATAGTTTTCCTTCTTCACCTCGAAGTAAGCCTGCGGATGCAGACATGCCGGGCAAACTTCAGGAGCTTCCTTACCGATTTCAATGTAACCGCAGTTACGGCATTGCCATACCACTTCGCCTTCTTTAGCGAATACAG
>OGOR01000952.1_pt1 | contig 19067 bp, 10 predicted proteins | sample 1552771 | NCBI WGS metagenome assembly OGOR01 (sample SAMEA2580124, study PRJEB22360) | human gut metagenome | biome: human gut; feature: human-associated habitat; material: faeces | place: Denmark | collected 2008/2010
GGCGTTGAGCTACGGATCGAGTTTCAACTAAACCTCGCGCGAGGTCTCTCTCTCGGGCGAAGCCTATTTCGAGGTGGCGCGCCATGCGGCACTGCCGTTCCGTGTCGAAGCGCGCGGTTGTACGTTCACCGTTCTCGGCACGAAGTTCGACATCTCGGCCTATGCCGAAGATCCCGCCGTGACGGCTGCGCTGCTGGAAGGGGCGCTGCGTTTCGAGTCGGAGGACAAGCAGGAGGCGATGACGCCGGGCGATCTGGTCACTTACGACTGTGCGACAGCGACCGTGCGTCGGGAGCAGGTCGACGTGCGGCAGTACCGGGCATGGATCGACGGGGTGATCCGTTACGACGCCATTACGTTGCCGTCGCTGCTCAGGAGGCTGGCCCGCGAGTACGACGTGGAGATCGATCTGCGCACGCGCAGGTTCGACGATACGACGTTCCGCATCTCGCTCTCGTCCGCCCAAAATATCAAATCGGTCATGCGGGCGCTGTGCGACATCCTGCCCATTTCGGTCTCGTGCGAAGGCTGCCGCTATGTGGTGGACGCCCTGCCGCAGTGATGCCGCCGCTCCGATCCAACTGAAACCTGATTCACTAACTAACCTTAATCCTTAAACTTTATGCATTTACATCTACGATTCAGACGGATCGTCGCATTGGTCGCGGGGCTGTTGCTGACCCTGTCGATCCATGCGCAGGTCATTACCAAGTCGTTTCGGGGCGTTCCCCTGAAAACGGTGTTGGAGGAGGTCGAAAAGCAGACCGGCTACTCGTTCCTTTTCGAAAGCAAAGAGGTCGATGTCGACAAACCCGTCACGGCCTCATTCAAAAATGCAACGATCCAGACCGTGCTCGACAAAGTCCTGGACGGATCGCTGCGTTACACGATCAACGACAAGCTGGTGACCATTTCGCAGCGGCCCCGGCAGGGTGCGACCGTGGCGAAGGACGGTTCGGTGACACTCTCCGGTACGGTCATCTCCTCGTCGGACAACCAGCCCATCGTGGGGGCCAACGTCTATGTCGAGGGGACGACGCTCGGCGTGACGACCGACATCGACGGCAACTACTCTCTGAAAACTAAGAAAACATTAAATTCTAAAGATTTGCTCGTATTTAGTTATGTAGGATATAAAACGCTACAAAAGAACTATACAGGCAACACGATGAACGTAAAACTGGCGGAAGAGTCGCAACAACTGAATGATGTGGTAGTGACCGCCCTAGGCATCAAACGTGAAGAAAAAGGACTGGGATACGCCACGGAAACCGTGAAAGGAGACATGATTACCAGCGCTCTGCCTTCCAACTGGTCGACGGCACTCAACGGTAAGGTAGCCGGATTGAGCGTTATCTCTTCCGGTGGTCCGCTCAATTCGAGCCGCATCTCCCTGCGGGGCGACGTCTCGCTGAATCAGAACGGAAACGATGCATTAGTGGTAGTGGACGGCGTGCCGATGAGTAGCCCGATGACCAATCCGGGGGTTGCCTACGGCGCAGGTTCCAACAGTGAGCTTTCCGTTGACTACGGTAACGGATTCTCCGACATCAATCCGGATGATATCGAAAGCATACAAGTATTGAAGGGAGCCAGCGCCACGGCTTTATATGGCACACGTGCAGCCAACGGCGTGATTATGGTGACCACCAAATCGGGAGCCGGAGCACCCAAAGGAATCGGAGTTTCTTATAGCGGCAACTTCAGTATAGACGACGTGATGAGATGGCCGGATTACCAGTATGAATTCGGACAAGGGTTGCCGAGTAACATTGGTCCGGCAGGCTCTATCTACGAGGGCGAACCTTACTACTCCTACGGAAAAGCGGAAGACGGCAGCTACGCAAGCACCAGCGGAACCAGCAGCGCGTACGGAGCCCGTTTCGACGCGAACAAGCTGTTCTACCAATATGACCCTGTGACGCAGGGACGCGCTTCTGTTGCCACTCCCTGGGTAGCATATAAAAACAACCGCAAAGATTTGTTCCAGACAGGATACACCATCACAAACTCGGTAGCCCTGACCGGAAAATCTGACCGGGGTAGCGTGCGGGCTTCCATCACCCACACTAAAAACGAATGGATTCTTCCCAATACAGGTTTCCAGCGCATCACTGCCATGATTTCCGCCCAACAACAGATCTCGCGGGCACTGCGCATCAATTTCAAGTCGAGCTATACCTACCGCAAGCTCAACAATACGCCCGCCTTGGGATATAACAGCAACTCTATCTCTTACTTCCTCATCTTCCAGAATCCGAATGTCAACCTCGACTGGCTGCGCCCGATGTGGCGTACCGGACAGGAAAATGTGAAGCAACTCCAGCCTTACAGTTCCTTCATCGGAAACCCGTACGTCATTCTATACGAATCTGAAAATCCGTCAGAGAAACATAGTAACGTCTCCTCTGTTTCCGCCAACCTGCGTATCAACAGCAAATTCGATTTCATGATCCGGTCTGGTATTCAATTATCAGCCGACCAGCGCGAACAGCACCGCCCTATCAGCGATGTGGTATTTGGCAACGGATTCTTCAAAAAACAGAATGTGTTTGATTATGAATTAAACAGTGATGCTTTATTTACGTATCATGATTCCTTCGCTAACGGATTGCACGTCAATGCTTCAGCGGGAGGAAACATGATGCAGCAGAGCTATGATATGCTGGCTGCCTCGGTAGTGGGTCTGATTACGCCGGGAGTCTACAAACTGGCAAACGGTGTCTCTAACCCGAACGTGCAGACTGTTATCAAAAAGAAAGCGTTGAACAGTCTTTATTTCACAGCCAACTTCTCGTATAAGGATAAACTGTTTCTCGACGTCACCGGACGTAATGACTGGTCGTCTACCCTGCCGAAAAGCAACCGTTCTTTCTTTTATCCATCGGTCAGCGTCAGCGCAGTGATGAACGAACTGTTCCTAATGCCGGAACCAATCAATTTGTTGAAAGTAAGAGGTTCTTTCGCCCAGGTGGGTAACGACACAGACCCTTACAAAACATCACCCTACTACGGCACGAGCGATTTCCCCGGATCGGCTGTCGTTGCTTCCACACTGTACAATCAGGACTTCAAACCGGAAATTTCAACCAACTACGAAACTGGTTTCGATCTCCGCATGTTCCATAACCGTATCGGACTCGATTTCACTTTCTATTATAACCGCACCAAGAACCAGATTCTGGATGCTCCGATGGACCCGACCACAGGATACAGCAAAGCTACCATCAATTCCGGATGTGTCCGCAACCGTGGTTATGAAATCCAATTGGATGTTACTCCGATAGTCAGCAGGAATTTCCGCTGGAACGCCACTTTCACCTGGTCTAAAAACGAAAACAAGATTATTTCGCTGGCGGAAGGAGCAGACGAGAATCAGTTAATCAGCAGTATCGGCAACGTCTCCATCATCGGACGTGTGGGAGGTACGACAGGCGACCTCTGGGGCTACAAACTAGTGCGCGACCCGGAAGGAAACGTTGTCATCAATGACAACGGACTGCCCGAACGTTCGGGAGAGATTGAATACGTAGCCACAGCCTATCCGAAATGGAAAGCCGGACTGTATAACGAATTTTCCTACAAAAACTTTACTCTTAGCGTCCTGCTCGACGGACAAGTGGGAGGAAAAATGTATTCGCACTCTCACCACAAAATGACGGAACAGGGAAAACTGGCACATACCCTGAACGGACGTCTGCCGGGAACAGAATTTTATATGTCAAAAGATGATCCGCGCATTGCCACCGCCGGACTTTCACCACAGGACGGAATGTATATGATTGCCCCGGGTGTAGTGAAAAACGACGACGGTAGCTTCTCGAAAAACACTAAAGTGGTGACCGTGGAAAGTTATTATAAAGAGTACTATCGGATGGCAAACGTGGAGACGAACACTTTCAGCACCGATTTCCTCAAACTGCGTGAAATGAGACTGGAATATAAATTACCGGGCAGCACGCTGAAGAAAACTCCTTTCAGCAAAGCATCGATAGCGTTTTATGCACGCAACTTGTTCTGCATCACGGATTATCCTTTATTTGACCCCGAATCTGCCGCCCTCAACGGAAGTTCGATGGTAACGGGTGTAGAAACGGGGTCACTGCCTACGGCACGTACTTTCGGATTGAATATTAACTTATCTTTTTAAACACTGACTCATGAAAATCTATAATTTTTTTAAGAATATAGTAGGAGGAATAATAGTGTGCGGAACACTCTGTACAACCTCCTGTACCAGCTTCGACGAACTGAATACGGACCCCACCCGCATGGACGAGGTGAATCCCGGCACACTGCTCAACCCGATTCTCTACGAAACGTCTGTCTACAACTGGAAACTCTACAACAACTACACCTACGACCTGATGCAATGCGCTGTATCTACTTCCAGCACTAACGGTGTCGGATGGTGGTATATGACGGACAGCCAGGGAGACGGCACATGGACTACCTTTTATAAATGGATCAATAACGCCAAAGAGATGACGCGTCTCACCGAAAAACTCCCGGAGGCTTCCAAACAACCCAATTATGACGCCATCTCACTAACACTGCAAAGTTGGCTGTACCAGATTCTAACCGATGCTTTCGGTGACGTCCCGATGAGCGAAGCCTGCTCTGCCGATGACGGAATACTCGCGCCGAAGTTCGACACCCAACAACAAGTGTACCGACAAATTATCGACAACCTGAAAACGGCAAACGAACTGTTTGACGAATCTAACGGACTGATCTACAACCAATCGGGTGAAATGTTGTACAACACGTCTAAAGGAGATGCAACCGGTATAAAGAAATGGAAGAAGTTCTGCAACTCGCTCCGCCTGCGTGCATTGCTCCGCGTGATCGACGTTCCGGAGTTCAACGCGAAACAGGAATTGCGCACGATGCTAACCGATCCCGCCACCTATCCGGTATTCGAATCGAACGATGACGCCGCCCTGCTTGCCATCAGCGGAACTTATCCGCAGGAAGCTCCGCTAACCCGTCCGCAGGATTTCACTTCTTACGTTCAGATTTCCGAATTCTTTGTCAACCTGCTGAAAGGATGGAACGACCCTCGTCTGCAAGTGTATGCAACACAGGTCACGCTCCCCGATCAGACAAAAGATTATGTAGGTTTGCCCAGCGGTTATCAGACGTTGCCCTCTATCACTGCTTCGGGCCTGAATCAAGAAATGGCAAAAGCTCCCATGAAACTTGCTATGATGCCTTATGCCGAGGTTGAATTTATCAAAGCGGAATTACTGAAAAAAGGGGTCATCGACGGAGGAAGCAACGCCGCCAAAGAAGCGTATCAGAAAGGAGTGCAGGCCGCTATCGAACAGTGGGGACAAGTATTGCCCGACAATTACTTTGAGAACCCGGAAGCTGCCTATGACGATACATTGGAACGTATCATGAACCAGAAATTCGTTGCGCTGTTCTTCTGCGACTATCAGCAGTGGTTCGAATATAACCGTACCGGCTTTCCAGTGTTGCCCGTAGGACCGGGCATCGCGAATGCCAACAACAAAATGCCGAAACGTTTCAAATATCCGGCTGCCCTGCAACGTACCAACCTGAAAAACTATCAGGCTGCCAAAAAGAATATGGGAGGTGATGACTTTAATATCCGATTAATGTGGCAGCAATAAAAAATGTGACTAGGACAAATTGTGTAAAAGTCTCAAAAACTATATGGTAGTAATCAATTTAATCAATCTTTAAAATTCAATATATATGAAGAGAATGATCAGTATAGCTGTTATGTTATATATAACGATGGCAGCAACGGCACAGAAAGGAGAACTTGCCATGAACGAAAGTATCCGCGGAAAAGAAAATGTTTCAAAAAACGTTGCGGAGAATATGGTCAAAGCGACTCCCGTAGGGAAGAAACCAAAAGCTACATTTATATTCGATGTATATGGAGAGATTCCGACAACTAAACCGGTATTTGAAACGGAACATTATCTGGGCAGTGCCATTACCGGAAAATGGAATACTTTCATCCAAAATTACACACACGAGTATGATGTAACTATTGGATTCACAGATTCTTCCGTTGAAATTTTGAAGCCTTCCATTTACAAGGCAGTCAACAAGGTGAACAAATATTATAAGAAGGCGCTGAGAAAGGAAGAAGTAAGCCGAGAGGTTGCCACATTCAATATGGCGCACATTCTGGATTGTGCCAATGTGATGTGTTTCGACGATAACAGCAAGTCTTTTGAAGAAGCTGTAAAGTCGGCAGACGAACCGGAAGAGATTATCGCACTATTCAATCAAGTCACTCTAAGAAAGTTATAAGCAATGAAAAAAGTATGTAATAGAAATATGCTGTTTACGGCAGCCTTATTTTTCCAACTGAATGCGGTTGCCGCCTTTGGGCAGACTGTTGTGAAAGGTAGCGTGAAAGATAACACAGGTAAGCCCGTCAGCGGTGTAGTAGTAACTGACGGTGCTCATTTCAAAACGACCGACGCACAAGGGAACTATGTTTTGAACACCGATCCGGCACGTTATCCGATGGTTTATATCTCTACTCCGGCAGACTATGAGCTTCCTTCCAAAGAGGGTGTAGCCGACAACTTCTATCAATATTTGGATGCGAAGAAAAGCGAAAATCAGTGCAACTTCGTTCTGACCAAACGGCAGAAGCCGGCGGATGAATTTGTATATATCGCCATTTCCGATCCGCAAGTGAAGAACGAGAAGCAACTGGACCGCTTCCGCACAGAGACAGTGCCCGACCTGAAACAGACTGCCGACTCACTTCAAAACTTCGAAATCGTTGGTATGGGGCTGGGCGACCTTGTATGGGATGCCATGAACTTATATGCTCCTTACCGGCAAGCCGTCTCTAATTTAGGTATCACAATGTTTCAACTAATGGGAAACCATGATTTCAACCTGCTCTACAAGTCCATGACACAGACGGACAATCCGGGGGACGGGTATGGGGAACAGAATTATTACCAGTCATTCGGTCCGGCCAACTATTCATTCAACATCGGAAAAATCCATGTAATCGCAATGAAAGACATTGACTACGATGGTAATAAGAAATACACGGAACGATTCACGCCGGAAGATTTGGACTGGTTGAGAAAAGATTTAAGTTATGTGCCCAAAGGAAGCACCGTATTCCTGAACGTACACGCTCCGGTAGCCAACAACACGGTATCGGCCGGTGGAAATGCGCGCAACGCCAACGCGCTTTTCCAACTATTAAGACCGTATCAGGTTCATATTTTTTCGGGACACACACATTTCTACGAGAATCAGCAACCTGCGCCTACTATTTATGAACATAACATCGGAGCTGCCTGCGGTGCATGGTGGGCAGGACACGTGAACCGTTGCGGAGCGCCGAACGGTTATCTGGTGGTAGAAGTGAAAGGTGACGATGTGAAGTGGCGTTACAAAGCGACAGGCTGTTCTCCCGATTATCAGTTCCGGCTCTACAAGCCGGGAGAATTTGAAAGCCAGAAAGACTATGTGGTAGCCAACATCTGGGATTGGGACAGAACGTATACGGTAAACTGGTACGAAGACGGAGTATTGAAAGGTGCCATGCAGGCTTTTGATGATGAAGACCAGGATTACATCAACATGGTGAAAGGAAAGAAAACCGGTTATCATACACAGCATCTTTTCCGGGCACAGCCTGCTAAAGGTACGAAGTCTGTCAAAGTGGTGGTTAAGAATCGTTTCGGAGAAATATTCACGAAAGAGGTGAAATTGTAGACTTTTCCGGTCTATTTACCTTGGTAGTTATTACGCTGGTATTATACTAATAATGATTAGCAGTAATTGTGCTAATGTTGATTACACCGGCAATAAATTATTAAAGTCATGAGGGAGTTTGAGTTTTAGCTCCCTCATGACTTTTATTTTTAAAACAAATCCACTCTAACGAAAAGTCCGGCACACCGCCACTTTCGTCGCCATCCGCCTCATCGCCCAAAGTGCACAAAGCAGGGAGCAGATGGCACAGACAACAAACGTTATTCCGGTAGATACAAGGATATTTCCTATACCAACCAATGGAGAAACAATGCCTCCGGAAGCGAAACAGAGGGCACCCAACAGGGCGGAAGCTGCTCCGGCATATCGCCGTTCGCTGTCCATGGCTAAGGTGGTGGAAGAAGTAAAGGTCAGTCCCATCATAAAGAGCAATGCGAACATCAGTAATTCATACGTCCAGAAGCTGCAACCGCTATACAAGGCTCCCATCAGGCAAAGCGACAAGCACAACATTCCTACACAACCGATCAGTGTCCCGTTTTCCGTGCGACGGAATTTTACGGAAAGAGCTGCCGCTACTCCGATAGCTACTGCATTCACTGCAAAACAAACACTAAAAGCCAACGGAGAAAATCCGTAATGTTGCTGCACGATGAAGGGAGAAGAAGCAATGTAAGCAAACAGGATGCCTTGCGCAAACGCCAGTTGCAGGACATAGAGCATATAACGGCGGTTATGAACGATCACACCGAAACTACGGAAAGTGGAAACAACACCTATCTTCGAGCGTTGCTCCACAGGGAGCGATTCTTTAAAACGGATACAGCCTATCCACAAGAGTACTCCAATAAACAGCAAAATCACAAAAATTCCTTTCCATCCGATAGTCCCGGTCACCAACCCTCCGACTACCGGAGCCGCAACAGGAGCCACACCATTAATCGCGCCAATCACCGCCAGCATCTTGGCCAACTCCTTCCCCGAAAACTTATCAGTAGCCACCGAACGGGAAATAACGATACCGCCTGCTCCTCCGATTCCCTGCACCAACCTCAACGTTATAAACGAATAAATGTCCGGGGCAAAAAGACAGAACACTGTGGAAATGATAAATAGTATCATCGAAACGAGCAACAACGGACGTCGGCCGTATTTATCACTTAAGGGTCCGAAAAAGATTTGTCCCAATGCCAGCCCGATCATGCTCGTAGTAAGCCCTAATTGCACCATAGACGAACGGGTAGAAAAATAGTCTGTCATTGCTGGCAGACTAGGCAAATACATATCCGTAACAAAAGGTCCGAACGCTGACAACATACCAAGCAAAATCAGCAAAAACATCTTTGAGTTCTCCTGTTTTATCATTGTATTCATATTATTTACTATAACATTCATAATCAATCATTTAAATTCGGGGGCAAAGGTACACGTTTTCTATGGCTTACCAGTAGACTTAATCAGAACAAAACCGGCTCTTTTCAGAACAACCCTCTCTTTTCTTTGTATTAAAGTTCCATAACCTTGACAATCATGAATAACAGGGCATGCATATATGAACTTACGTTCATGGGATGAGACTACTTTCCTCTACCCAACATACCATTCGATAATCGTTAAAAAACATTATATTTAGACATCTATAAGGTTACAACTTACCTGTTTTTTTTCATAATTTCGCAAATCCAAAATAGAAAACAGGTATTAAGATGAAACTAAGATATTATCAAATCGACATTCGTTACAAGAACAAAATGCATGACTTTCACGGTTGGGGTGTGGAAGTGCAAATTTGATAATTCGGTCTTCACTACAGAGAATTTACCATAGAAAATTCAAACTTCTACTATTAATTAAATTTCTTTTCACTTTATGAGCAAAAAAAGATGGCTCATAGTGCCGCTATGTGCCGTGCTATGCAGTCAGGGACTGTTTGCCCAGACGCTTGACAGGAGAGTGTTGGGCATTGACGAAATGTTCCGTCTGGCAGACGAGAACAGTCAGAGTATTCAAACGTATAAAACGGGGGAAGAGGCAGCCAAAGAAGCTTTAAAAGCTGCCAAGTCACAACGTTTACCGGACATAGGGGCTTCACTTTCATTCAGTTACCTGGGTGACGGATATTTGTGGGACCGTGATTTCAAAAACGGGCAAAACATTCCTATGCCGCACTTCGGCAATAACTTTGCTTTGGAGGCACAGCAAGTGATTTATGCCGGTGGAGCCATCAACAGTAGCATTACTCTGGCAGAACTCGGGCAACAAATGGCTGCATTGGACTGGCAAAAAAACCGTCAGGAGATCCGTTTTCTTCTGACCGGCTATTATCTGGATTTATATAAATTGAATAACCAGTTGCAAGTGTTACAAAAAAATCTGGACCTGACGGAACAGGTGATCCGCAACATGGAATCACGCCGTACGCAGGGAACAGCTTTAAAGAATGATATCACCCGTTATGAACTGCAGAAAGAGACGCTTAAACTGCAACTGGCAAAGGTGCAGGATGCCTGCAAAATTATGAATCACCAACTGGTGACTACGCTACACCTGCCTGCCGGAACAGAAATCGTCCCTGATCCTACCTTGTTGGATGAGGAAGTAAAAGCACTGGCAGAAAACGACTGGCAAATGATGGCGGCCCAAAGTAATGTCGGCCTGCAACAAGCCCAGCTGTCTGTACAAATGAGCGAGCAGAAAGTAAAACTGGAACGTTCGGAACTGCTTCCCAAAATTGCTCTTGTAGCCGGAGAGCATTTGGACGGTCCTATCACGATTGAAGTCCCGGTACTAGATAACAACTTCAATTACTGGTATGTGGGTGTCGGCATAAAATACAACCTTTCTTCTTTATTCAAAAATAACAAAAAAGTACGTCAGGCAAAATTGAACGCACGCAGAGCACAGGAAGAATATTCATTGGCACAGGAACAAATAGAAAACGGAGTTCAGGCAAATTATGTCAACTTCCTCACTTCTTTTACTGACTTACGTACGCAGGAGAAAAGCGTAGAACTCGCCGACCAAAATTATAATGTTATCAGCAACCGCTATAAAAATGATCTCGCTCTGCTCACCGATATGCTCGACGCCAGCAACATGAAACTAAGCGCCGACCTCGGTCTGGTCAATGCACGCATCAACTTGATATATAGTTACTATAAAATGAAATATATCACACATACCCTATAGATTTTACGATTAGACAATTTGGATTGTAAATTAAGAGAATGAAATTACTTACTGTTTAAAATATAAATGATTATGATAGCTAGAAAAACCCAGAAGATTATATATAATATTGTGATAATCTGTCTTCTTATCGGTGGTATCACCTATGTTTGTTCCCGGTTCATTCACCTTGGAAACATTGAATATACTGATAATGCGCAGGTGAGACAACATATCACGCCAATCAACACTCGTGTTCCGGGGTTCATCAAAAAAATCTGTTTCGACGAGTATCAGCAAGTACACAAAGGCGACACGCTCCTTATCATCGAAGATACTGAATTTCGCCTCCGTGTGGCACAGGCAGAAGCTGATTTAGCTAATGCTACCGCAGGACGGCAGGCCACTACCGTCGGCATCGCCACTACTCAAAACAACTTGAGCGTGAGCGACGCAAGCATTGAAGAGGTGCGTGTACAAATGGAAAATGCAAGACGCGAACTGAATCGTTTCGAAAAGTTATTGCAGGAAGATGCAGTGACAAAACAACAATATGATAACGTGCATACAGCTTACGAAGCTGCCAAAGCCCGTTATGAACAGGTGTCACGAGCTAAATTGTCTACATCTTTAGTGAAAAGCGAGCAAACCCATCGTTTAGGACAAAATGAGGCAGGTGTCCGCCTGGCAGAAGCTGCATTAGAGCTTGCCCGTCTGAATCTTTCTTATACAATCATCATTGCTCCATGTGACGGTACCACAGGAAAGAAAGAAATTTTGGAAGGCCAGCTGGTACAGCCGGGACAAACAATGGTCGACATCGTAGACAGCAGCGACCTGTGGGTAATCGCCAATTATCGCGAAACCCAGCTTCCGAATATCAAGGAAGGCGCAGAAGTGGAAATTACAGCGGATGCTGTGCCAAACATAACATTCAAAGGAGTAGTAGAATCTATTTCCGACGCAACAGGAGCTGCTTTCTCTATGATTCCACAAGATAACGCCACCGGTAATTTCGTCAAAGTGGAGCAACGTATTCCCGTACGCATCAGTCTGAAAGGAAACAAACCGGAAGATTTGAAACGTATGCGTGCAGGCTTCAACGTAGAATGTGAAGTGAAGTACTAACCGCTTCAACCCTTTATCGTTTTAATTATCAATTGCTTTAATTTTTAATTTCTAATCTTTAATTTTTATGAGCGCTCCTGTTCTGAACGGTCCTTTCGTTATGCCAATGTTCCGCAGCTTCGTACCGCGGAGGATGCAGCCGTGGATTTATCTTTTCATTGCCGTCACCTTCCAGTTATCGGGCGGTGTCTATCTGGGTGCATTGAATCAGATGATCGGCAGCATGGCACTGATGCGTGAGGATATTTTAATGTGCATGTACGCTAATCTGGCAGGTATGGCGATCTATTTCCCGTTATTGTTTCGCATGAAGTTTCGTTTTACCAATAAAACCCTACTCACGTCGGCAGCATTGGGAGTCTTACTCTGTAACTTGATAGCTCCACATATCACCTTCCTCCCACTGCTGTGGCTGATCTGTTTCATCGAAGGAATGTGCAAAATACAGGGAACTTTTGAATGTATGTCCAACATTCAGTTATGGATGACCCCTAAACGGGATTTCACGGTTTTCTTTCCCTGGCTTCATATTGTAATTCTGGGAAGTATTCAACTGTCCGACCTGATTACGACTTATTTAATGTATCACTACCACTGGACATATATGAATCTGTTCATCGCCGGATTAATGCTGATCGTCCTGCTGATTCAGTTTACCTGTGTGAAACATTTCAGGTTCATGCGCAAATTTCCCCTGTTCGGTATCGACTGGCTGGGTGGAGTGCTCTGGGCCGCCTTATTAGCGGAAATCGCCTTCCTCTTCAACTACGGAGACTGGTATGACTGGTGGAACAGCCCGGTAATCCGCCAACTGACTATCGTGATTTTCATCACTTTGGGTATCTGCATTTGGCGTATGATGACAATCCGCCATCCTTTTCTCGAACCGAAGATGTGGACTTATCGCCACTTTTGGTCCTTATTAGGACTAGTCACATTAGTGGAAGCGTTTCTTGCAACCGAGCATGTATTAGAAGAAGTCTTCTACGAAGAAGTGATGAAATATGAAGAACTGGTCAGTTCACAACTCGACTGGTTTGCCATTATCGGTATCGTTTGTGGTTGTGTATTCTCTTATTGGTGGATGCACATCAAACAATACAACTATGTGCGCTTGATTATTGTCGGCTTCGTTGGGCTGATCGGTTATCTGATCGGTTTTTACCTGACTCTATCTACTGATATACATATTTCACAACTCTACCTGCCAACGGTATGCAGGGGATTTGCCTATGCTGTTTTAAGTGCCACTTTCATGGTGTGTCTGGAAGAAACCATGACGTTCCAGCATTTCTTTCAGGGGTTAAGTGTATTCAATATGCTGCACATGGTAGTTGGCGGTGTGTTGGGGTGTGCAGTCTATGCGCAGGGATTGGCCTATTATGTTCCGGATAACCTGGCTCGTTACGGTTCGGCCATCGATCATGTGTCTTTCAGTAGCAATCCGTTTAACCTCGGGCATTATATGGAAGAGTTTATCAGTCAGATGATGGAAATAAGCATCAAACAAATTTATGGCTGGGTGGCTTATGCCTGTATCTTCCTTTTCCTATTATTATTGCTTTATGATTTTCCGGTTCGCCGTTCATTGAAAAGCATACCAAGTTGGAGAGACGTGGCAAGAGAGGTAAAAAACACATTTTGGCGGACAACGCATACACCGTCCGGAAAAGAAAAATAAAAGATAACCTATCCACCTATTGACTATATAGCACTACATCATAAAAAGGATAGTTCATACCGATTCATTACGAAAACCAACTTTCGAAAAGCACCGGTGTAAACTATCCTTTTTTCAGACCTGTTCTTTATTATATCTTTATAAAGATCCGCTTTTTGTACAAGACCCACACAATCAAATAATTGAGTCCGATAAACAGAAGTCCGTAAATCAGAGAGGCCAAATAAGCGTCGGGAAGAATGAGCCGGATGGAGGCATAAATCCTCCCTTGCAGACTAATTCCACTAACTGTGATAACCTCGAGTAGAGTAGCCAACACGCCGGCCACCACATAGATGAACAACGGATTCGTGCCAAAAACATGGAAAGGATACGCCCATTTCTGTTTTTTACGAATATCAATAAGCCAGGTGAGAAGCACAAGAAATAAAGAAGCAAAACCACAGGTTACCAAGACAAAAGTCGGACTCCATACCTTTTTATTCAACGGGCAACCGTAACTAAGCAACCATCCGGCAAATAAAAGAACAATACCAAGTATGGATATCTGTAACAGCCGATGATGAATTTCTGTCTTCTCCCGCAAGATATTTCCGCAGAAATAACCTATTATCACTTGCGCAATACACGGCAAGGTACTTAACAGCCCTTCCGGATCGAAAAAGATACGTCCGCCGTCCGGCAACCACTCCCGGTACAGATGAGTTTCTCCGAACAATGTTCGGTCTGTAACGGCAATAATATTCTGCTCGGATAGTTCAAAGCCGTGCCCCAAAGCCAACAGAACAGCATAGCCTATCAGAATAATCGCGGAGATCCATGCCAGATTTGCCGGACGCCGGACACTCATAATCAACAAGGAACCAAAGAAGTAAGCTAACGCCAGCCGTTGCAACACACCTAGAATACGTATCTGTGAGAAAGGCTGTTCCACCCCCGCACACACCAACGAAAACCAGGAAAGGAAAAGTCCCAACAAGAATAAAATCACTGTGCGCCGCACCAGTTTGGTGATAAAACTACGGCTGAAGTGATGGTCGAACCTGGATAAAGCAAAGCTCATAGAAACACCCATGATAAACATAAAGAATGGGAAGACCAGGTCTGTCGGTGTCAGTCCGTTCCATTCGGCATGGCGCAAGGGCGCATAAATAGACTCCCACGTACCGGGGTTGTTCACCAAAATCATTCCGACAATGGTGATTCCCCGAAGCACGTCTAATGAAAGTAAACGTTCTGATTTCATATCATTCTGATGATACCGGGATTAAATAAATCCCGGTTTGGTGAAGTAAAATCCATTCTCATTCAACCATTTAACATGCCATTTCAGGCGATTGGTGAAATCAATCCAGTTGCGGTCACTTCCCCACGCCAATTCTGAAAAAGCCTGAAGAGAAGGGAAAACATGCTGACCGAACTTCCGCTCATTGGGAATCATTTCCGTCCAGACACAGGCTTGGAAGCCTAATACATTCTGCTTCACAATATTAGGAAACTGGGGTTCGAACTCGAAGTTATACAAAGAGCTTAATCCTTCGTCCGAAGGCGTTGCGCTCAAATAGAAACGAGACCACTCCATAAATACAATCGGATAACCTTTCTGGGTAATCTTTCCCGGCTGGTCGGGCAGCCAGTCACGCCAATAGGTATAGATCAGGTCTTGTGGATCTTTCTCAAGAAAAGCATCGTCCCATCCCATCACTTTCTTACCTTTACCCTTCACATAATTCGTCATTATCTTCACAAAGCGGTTTTGCAATTCATCCACTTTCTGATAACCTTCCTGTTGCATCAACTGCTGACAGACTTCACACTGCTCCCAGTTATCCTTTTCCACTTCGTCAGCCCCTATATGAAAATATTCCGAAGGGAAGATTTCAACCATTTCATCAATGATAGATTGCACAAACTGATAGTTTTCCGGGCGGGAAGGGCAAATAGGATAAGAAAATTCTTCTCCCCAACCAGCTTCTCCCGTACACGACAGTTCGGGATACACTTTGATAGCCGCCGAGAAATGCCCTGGCATATCTATTTCGGGAATAATATCAATACCTCTTTCCAATGCGTAACTCACCAAGCCTTTCATCTCTTCTTGTGTATAATGACCACCATATTGCGAACCATTTCTCACAAAACGAGGATCTATCTCGTAGTTATAATCTTGTTGGGAAAGTTCTACGCATCTCTTGTCATACTCGTCGAAGTCACGCCAGCTTCCTTCCTGCGTCAGTAAAGGATATTTTTTCACTTCGATGCGCCAGCCCTGATCGTCGGTCAAATGCAGGTGGAGCTTGTTTATTTTGTAGAAAGACAAACAGTCTATCACCTTTTTCAGATAGTCAACCGTAAACATGTGCCGTACCACATCGATATGGAATCCGCGCCAGTCGTATTTGGGAGCATCCTTTATATCTACCATCGGAAGATATTTCGAGTTTCCCGAAGTGAAGAAATTAGCTTGTTCGAGTGCTTGCCTCAACGTTTGGATTCCCCAAAGAAGTCCGGTTTCCGTTGAATAATAGATGCAGGCTCCCTCTTTGGTTACGGTCAGACGATAGGCTTCTTTAGCCAGATCAGATTCTTGTTTCACCCGGATAAAGGCATGATCGTTGGAAGCGTCACTCGCGGAAAGAGACAGTTTCTCTTCCAGCGTGGATTTCAACAGTTGTGACGTAGAAGCCGGAATATTCTGGCTAACAGTCACATTCTGCGGAAGAGTGACCACCGATTCTTTATAATCAACTCTTTCCGGCAAAGGCATTACCGACAGGCGGGTCGGTACCCGTTCCGGATACCCTCCATTATCATTGTCATTGCACGACAACGATGTGATCGCACCTATTCCCAACAGGAATAATATACCGCCTTTTTTTATCTTATCATAGTTCATAACTTGTCTACTTTTTGTGGATTAATTTACTTTGAGAGTGCTTGTCACACTTTCTTTGTTTAAATAAAACAGTTTAGCTTTCACAACCGAAGCATCACAGGTTATGGGAGCTTCCCAAAGCGCTGAATCACGAGTTGGTTCCGCTCCATCGGTCGTATAGCGTATCTCCCCTCCCTGGATGGGGGTGTTGGCATAAAGCTTGCCTTCTTTAATGCAAAGTCCGGGATGAGGCAAACGGAAGTTAATGTTTCGGGACGCCCAATGGGGCATTTCCTTCTCACTCGCTTTCGAATAGAACAGAGCCAGCGCTTTGTTGAAAGCCAGCTGTTCTTTCTCTCCTGCCAGCATACTCCAAGCGGGAAAAGCATTCCACCCGCGTTCTACCAGTCCGAGGATTTTAGGAAAGGTATAATATTCCACCCACTTGAAATCACGGATCGTTTCTGCAAACAGTTGCGCTTGTACTCCTTGGATACGCTCCTTGCCGGATGCGGTCAAAACTGTTTTTCCTCTTTCCGCAATACCTAAATCGACCGGATTACCAGCCATATCAGTACGCGAAGAGCGATAGATGTGATATGGAAGCATGGAAAAGCCTTTAGATTCATCCACATATCCGGCCCACGAGAGCCCTCTTTCATCGGGGTGAGCATCATAGGCCAAATCCAGATAGAAGTTGTTCACGTTGCAGAGGATCACCGGATAACCTTTGTTGGCTACCTGATAAGGTATTTCGTCCGCTTCCCATTCGGGAACAGTATTCCAGCAATATATTCCTGCCGCAAGCCTGTTCAAATGACGGTCGGTAGCTTCCGAATGTCCCAACGCTGCTTCCTGCCAGCCACTGAACCGCACATGATATTGTTGCAGATAGTCTGCCATCTTCGTGATGTAGTATTCAGACAGTTCATGCGCACTCGTCATTCCATGTTCATCCATAAATGCCCGGCAGACAGGCGAACCCATCCAAGCTCCATCAGGCACTTCATCGCCTCCCAAGTGAATGGTAGTCAAAGGTACCTCCGCTTCTTCATACATAACAATCAGCTCACGAATCACTTTTTCCATAAACCGATACGTGGAGGGCAATGCCACATTCATCACGTTATCCGTATAAGACTGTGCGGAAACATAGCGGGAAGTATCTTGCGCGTCACTCAACAAATATTCGACGGCCTTTTCAGGATCGGTGTTTATATATTTATGATAACGTGCTTTCATGGACACAATTGCCGCCCGTGCATGCCCCGGAGACTCTATTTCCGGGATCACACGCACATGTCTTTGAGCTGCATAACGCAATAAATCTATAAACTCTTCACGAGTATAATACCCGTTGCCGGAGGTAAACGCAGACGGATCATAGTTGCCATCGTAGCCCGGATACAAACATTCCAGTTCATCCGTGGTGTGTCCCCGACGTGCACCGACCGAAGTCAGTTCTTCCAGACCGGGAATCTGAAGACGCCAGCCTTCATCATCCGAAAAGTGGAAATGCAGCACGTTTAGTTTATAAGAAGAGATAGCGTCTATCAGTTTCTTTAATTGGTCTGCCGTCGTGAAGTTTCTGGCAATATCCAACATTTGTCCGCGATATGGCAAGTCGGGGTAGTCACGGATAGATACAGCTTCCAAACGGAACGGTTTCTCTTGTCCTTTCAAGAGAGAGAGCAAGGTTTGCGTGCCATTGAAAATGCCGTGCGACGTAGGAGCTGAAATATTGATCAGACTATTTCCTGTGTCCATCCGATAGTATTCGTCATTCGCAGCCGTCTCCTGTTGCGGCAAATAATCCAGATGAACCGTTACCGGTGCTTCGGAAATGACTTCCAACCCATAGAGTGTTTCCAACTTTTCTTTCAGCAATCCTGCTTCGTTGGCAAAATCGGGATGAAAAGTCAGTTTCACCTTATTTTCTATGGTAACGTTTTCTTTACCGACAGCCGGAAACGCGTCCTTTACTGACGGGAAAATATCAGTTTGTTGCAACTTGCCAGTAGTCTCTAACGCCAAGTTTGAAGCATATATTTTATCAGGTGCAGGATACCAGCTTTCCGACTCCATTCCTTGCAGCGGATAGATAGTCAGCCCGACAGGCAAGGGAGTACCTTGCTTGCCGCCTGCCTGACTCACCCAGTAAGTACCTTCGGGAGCATGTGACAGTTTTTTCAGTCCGTTGGTACAACAGAACGTCACAATCAGCGAGTCTCCCGGCGCCAATGGCTGGAAGTTTTCCGCCGGATACATCCGGAAGAAGTTCGCATTTACTACCTCTACCTTGACCGATGCAGATTCGTCTTGAAGAATCTCACGAGGCAACTGCGAATAATAGATGATCCAGTCCTTTCCCAAAGGAGCATCTGATATATTCTTCAGGATAAATGAGTTCTCATAGTAGCCGGGCTGCACTTCGGCAGCTCCCATCTCCCAAGTCAATGACACGGGGGCTTTCGCCCCGTC
>OGOR01000954.1_pt1 | contig 19040 bp, 19 predicted proteins | sample 1552771 | NCBI WGS metagenome assembly OGOR01 (sample SAMEA2580124, study PRJEB22360) | human gut metagenome | biome: human gut; feature: human-associated habitat; material: faeces | place: Denmark | collected 2008/2010
TTGTTAAAAATATCATATTCCTGATATGCTTTCTCCACTGCCTGCTTATGGGAAACACGTCCATTATCTTTCAAGATATCGTATCTGCGGAACGCAAGGAACTCGTTCACGCTTTTTGAAAATTCCTCCATTGTAAAGACGTTTTCACGTTCAATCAAATCCTCTATGTAATCAAAATATCCTGTGACAGCACGTTCTAACTGACGAATCTGTTTCTCGTCCAAATAGTTTTTGGCAATCGGTGTATCAGATTTGAGAATACGACCATCGGGAGCATTTTTCCATGTGGTCAAGCCCATATTTTCCTTGGTGTGGTCAGCCTGATTATAGACGATTTCAGCCGCTGTTTTACCGGTAATGGCATAATGAAATTTGTTCTGTATGGTTGCATAAAAATGATATGCAGTATCAGAATCTCTATTGTAATCAATGCTGCACTCGGCAAATATATCCGTTATCTGTTGCCATATTCTGCGTTCGCTGGCACGGATGGAGCGAACTCTTTCCAGCAATTCACGGAAATAGTCTTTTCCAAAAGCTGTTTTACCCTGCTTCAGGCGTTCGTCATCCATAGCAAAGCCCTTTATCATATATTCCTTCAAAATACCGGTTGCCCATATACGGAATCTGGTTGCCTGAATGGAGTTTACTCTGTAACCAACGGAAATAATGGCATCTAGATTGTAATAATTGGTAGGAATAGTCTGCGTTTTATCCTGCATTGCTCCGTGCTGAGTGGTTGTTGCAATTTTTGCAACAACCACTTCCTCATCCAGTTCACCGGATTCAAAAATCTTTGCTAAATGGCGGCTGATGCCCGATTTGTCAATACCAAACAATTCAGCCATAGCTTTTTGTGTCAGCCATATCGTTTCATCTTTTATCAAGGCACTGACCGTTACATTGTCATCTTCGGTTCTGTACAGTACCATTTCCATTTGCTTTGTAATATCTGTATTCATAATCAGCCTTCTTTCTTATAGCAGATGAATTAGTTAGTGTTGTCTTTATCCTTAGCCCGGCTCTTATACACATTATACCGGTTTTTACATTTACCACTGCAAAATACGCTGTTGGGTCTGCTGGCAACAAAGGCTTTTCCGCAGTGTTTACATACCTTCAGCGAGGACTTTTCATCTGTAAGCATAAAAGAAAACATCATCTGCACATCGTCCGTATTCCATGAAGATTTATCTTATCCGTTGTCGCAGTCCATCAAAGATACTTCAATTATAACAAACATATGTTTGCATTTCAAGGAGGAGGTGAAATTATTATGGAGCAGACAGCAAGTAAGGAGCGGGCGATGTCCTCTTTTACCAAAAGAAAAGGACAGACCACCTATAAGGTAAATGTGTTTTTCGCAGAGAATACCACAGCAACCTTGCCTTATGTATTGTCAGCGTAACTTTGGCATTGATTGCCGTAAGGTATATTCCAGTGGATATCAATGTAGTGAGCTGGAGGATTGGCTTTTCGGTCTGACTGAATATTTTGTATCATGGCTGCTGTAAGATAAATCACTAAGCTGAAAAAAGTACTCCCACGGGCAGATAAAATCTACTCGTGGGAGTGTGGTAAAATTAGTTAATGTGAAAGTTCCTTTTATTTTGTTAAACCGGCATTTACAAGTGCCTATAATTTACAAATCATAATATATTCTTCATCATTTTCATCAACGATTTCAAATCCTACATTCCTATACATGCGAACAGCATAATTCATCTTTTGAACAGATAATGATGCTTATTTATATCCTGCTAGTTTTAATTTCATTAGCATCTGTTTTATTAATTCTGTTCCGATACCATAGTTTCTATACTCTTTAAGAAGTGAAATTGCAAAAGACGGTGTTTCATTATCTATATGCCCGTAATCATTCATAATCCGAACCCATACTGCACTAACAATTTTATCACTAACTTGAGCAACCAAACATAAGTCTCCCTTATTCTTACCAAAGTCTTTTACATATACCTGCAAATCTGGCTGGTTAATAATATCTTTGGATGGTGCAGAAATCCATTCGGGAATAAAAATCGCCTCGTACAAAAAAGTATCTAATACCTTACCAAATAACTTTGAGTTTATATCTCCCGATGGTTATAATCTTTCTCAACTCAACCTTCTTGTCCTTCGAACAAGAAGTATCCCAGCTTTAAGCTCGATCAATCTAATTTTTCTCTTTCTATTGTACCATGCACAATTCTTATATTCCACTTATATTTTCCCGAAGATTCTTAGAAAGGTGGACTGCCATACATAGCAATCCACCCATAAAATTACCACACTTTATGTGTCCTAGAATTATCCTTTAGAAAGGGAAACACAAGAGGGCTTTGCATCATGCAAAGTCCTTAATTATTACTCCCGCTTGGAAACAAAATTTTCTACAATATCCTGAATCAATGGAAGGTCTTTTTTGTTGCACAAGGCAAGAGAATCATAAATATTTTTCGGGAGATTGTCCGTGTGCAGGCTTCCCAGTAAAAGAAAATCGGGAGTGGTATCCAGCTGCTCACAGATTTTTACAAATGTTGTCAGGCTTGGAATCTGTTTTCCGGTTTCAATCGAAGAAATATGATTGTTGGAAACATTTACTTTTTCTGCCAGTTCTGCCTGACTCATTTTTAATTCTTTTCTGCGTCTTTTCATGCGTGTGCCCATGGCATTTAGATTTATATGCATAGAGTTCCCTGCTAATTTGTATTTTATAAAGTATCTTTCTAATGCATTAGCATATCAAAAAACAGGGAAATTAAAACAAAATGTAAAAGAAAAGTTCTGTAATACATGGAATATTTATAACATTAAGAGAAGAAAAGTTCTGTAATATATGAAATACTGGAACAAAACTTTACAAATAAATGTATTCCATTTATGATGGAAAAAGAAAGGTGGACAATACCATGAGTGATCAGATCGAAAGAGAACAGCAGATAGAAGAGGAATCGCTGACGAAAAACAGTCTTCAGATACAGAAAGCGGCATGGATCCGGGAGGAACTGGAAAAACGCCGGGCGCAGGAAGATCAGCTTTTGCAGCAGATCCTGCGGGAGCAGCAGATGCTGCAGGAACTCGATGAAGACATGGATCAGAATATGGCGCATGCAAAAGAGGGGCGGAGATACCGGGAAGATATGAAAGCGCGTGTGGACGACCGCGTGTATGAAATGCATGACCTGAGCGCAGACAAACGGGAGGGCATGCGGGAATACGGCTATGCGTACCGCAGGGGCTATGCACTGGCAATGGTTTTCTTTTCGCTGGCGTTGTGTGTGTTTGCCGGGTATCTGCATGGCATCGCTTCCCAGACATGCCTTGTACTTATGTTTTTTACCGGAGTACAGGCAGCCATTCTGGTACATAAAAAACAGTGCCCGAAGTTCTGGCAGTTTGTCTGTGATGTGTTTTCTGCGTTGATTTTTCCGGGGATGCTGATCCTGTTTATTGGTTGTGAACTGCACTATTCTTATTACGAACGTGCACTGCCCTATTGTCTGGCTGTCGGACTTTTCCTGCTTGCACTGACAACGGCTTCTTACTTTTTATACGATCCGTACCGCAGTGCACGCCGCAGGGTGGGAGATGCCAAAAGCATGATTCGCAGCATCGAGCGGTCGGCAAAGAAACAGGTGAAAAAGAATCAGAAGCAGCAGATAAAAGAGGAACTGCGACAGGATCGTCTGCAGAAAAAAGAGTCCGAAAAACTGTTGAAAATCCAACAGAAACAGGAAGTGCGCTTAGAAAAACAGGGGAAGAGACTGCAGAAATGGGAAACGTGGAAACAACAGTTTCTGGAGCGGTTTCAAAAGAGTGAGGATATTGTGGATGAAGAGGTATCCGACGAGACGTTGCCGGATGCGGCTGCAGGGGATGAGACACTGCCGGAAGAGGCTGTAGTGGACGAAGCACTGCGGAAAGATACTGTGGTGGACGAAGCACTGCCAAAAGAGACTGTGGGGAACGAAGCACTGCCGGCAGAATCCGGGGAAGAAGATCCGGATGATCCGCACATTTGATACACGGGACAATCAGGCATATTTACTTCACAACAACTTTCATTTTCGCTTTCCTGCCACTTCCGGTTGTTACCGTAATCGTGGCCTTACCTGCTTTTTTGGCGGTCAGCTTACCGGTCTTTTTATTGACCGCAACAACCTTTGGGTTGGAAGACGTAAAAGATTTGCGATCCGTGCAGCCATTCGGTTTTATTTTGACCGTTGCCTGCGCGGTCGTATTTTTTTTCATGGTAAGTGTGGGTTTCGTGAACTTAATACTTGTTGCTTCCATATAGGAATAGACCAGATCACAATATCCTTTGTCGGTGTTGGCACCTTCCAGTGAACCTTTCTTTGTATACTGCCATAAGTCTGCAGATACCGGCAGCTTTGGTCTGGTATCACTGTAAGATGCAACCCAGACTTTACAGTTTTTCAACTTTTTCCAGTCAAAGTTTTCGTTCAGGAAGGAAGCGGAAGAATAAATCATCGGCACGTAACCGGCATCGGCGATCGTGTCACAAAAGGCCTTTGCAATCGCAGTCGTATTTTCCCTGCCACCTGCAAAGGTGCCCTTGCGCTCCATGTCATAGGCAACCGGATAATCCAGATCCCTTCCATCAAGAATCTCCAGACAATACTCTGCTTCTTCCACGGCTTCTTTCGGAGTCCGCACGCAGCACACATGATACACACCGACTTTCAGCCCGGCAGCAACAGCACCATCATAATTTGCCGCAAACTGGGTATCAACATCCGGTGCCCGGCCCTCTCCGGTACGGATCATTACAAAATCCATGTCTGCTTCTGCAACCTGTTCCCAGTTTACGGTTCCATTATAGCTTGATAAATCAAATCCCTGTCCACGAAAGTCTGCTGCCTGCACAACGGTAACCGGGATTATTGTAACCATCCATAGCGTTGTCATTACCATCGCCAGAACACGAAATCCATTTGTTTTTATCATTTTATTTCTCCTGTTTATCTTAACGTGTTTTATGTCTCCTGTTTATCTTAACGTGTCAGCATGCCGTGATGTTCTTCCATAAATCCGCTGAAGTGAAGATTTTTGTAGCCGAGTTTTTTAAATTTCTTCATGGCAACGTTTGGTTTGTGGTAATAACTTCCGATAATATACAGTCCGGTTGTTTTGTCCGGAAGCCGGCGGCAGACACGTTCTTCCGTGATTTTTTCGATTGGAAAATTGATGGCACCGGCTACATGTCCGTGCGCATAATCTTCTTTGGGACGGCAGTCAATGAGGACTGCGTTATCGGATGTGGTTACTTTATTTTTGGCCTCGTTGACGGTCAGTTTTTTCATAAAAATGCTTAACATTGTAAAACCCCCTTAATAAAAGATGCAACTATTCAGATTATTATACCCTATTTGGTAAAGATTGCAAGAAAAATAACGGTGGGCACAGCCTGTGTTTCCCATTTTAAAGGATAATTTTAGGAGATATAATCATTTATCAACACAACCGCCTATCTGGAATAAAACGGAAAGGACGAAAAACAGATTCGTCAGTTGGAACGTACTGTTACAGGATATTTTGAAAGATAATGAGCGTATTTCCCATAAACAGGCAGTGGAGAAAGCAGATCAGGAAGATTTATTGTCAATCCCTGTCTCTCCGACGATTTCAAGCAAGTTTGGTATTAATACGGAAAAGCTGCAACGGTAATAATAATTGTAATTTGCCCATCAATCCGCTATACTATAGCTAAGTATAGCGGATTGATACGTTTTGTGGAGGTTCATATGGCATGCACTTTAAAACTGCCGGTAGGAATTGATAGTTTTGAAAAAATCAGAAGGAACAAATTTTATTATATTGACAAGACAAAGCTCATAGAGCAATTGGTTGAAACCGGTGGAGAGGTCACTCTTTTTACGAGGCCACGTCGTTTCGGTAAAACTCTGAACATGCGTATGCTTAAAGCCTTTTTTGGAACCGGTGCGGATGAGTCATTGTTTGATGGCTTATATATTGCGCAAAATAAGGCACTTTGCGAAGAACATATGGGAAAATATCCTGTTATATTTCTGTCATTAAAGAGCGTGGAGGGATTGAAATATGAGGATGCTAGATATCGTATTACTGAGCTCATTGGAATAGAGGCAGAAAGATTCGGCTTTTTAGAAGATAGTGAATATTTGTCAGAAAATGAAAAAAAGCGCTACAAGGCGATTATTGCATTGAAGGATGGAACGAATGCAATGGATGAAAAAGTGCTTGTATCGAGTCTGCAGATTTTATCTCAATTATTATATAAGCATTTTGGACAAAAGACTGTAATATTAATTGATGAATATGATGTACCTCTGGATAAGGCATTCCAGAATGGTTACTATAAAGAGATGGTTTCACTCATCAGAGGGCTCTTTGGACAGGCACTCAAGACTAATGAGTTTCTACAGTTTGCCGTACTTACAGGCTGTCTACGTGTATCCAAGGAGAGTATTTTTACAGGTCTCAACAATTTTGAAATCAATTCCATTGTAGATATCGCGCATGATGAACAGTTTGGTTTTACTGATGATGAGGTCAGGAAGCTGCTTTTAGATTATGACAGGTCTGAGCGATACCCTGATGTAAAGGAGTGGTATGATGGCTATCATTTCGGTAATACCGACATTTATTGTCCGTGGGATGTAATCAATTTTGCCAAGAAGCTGGTTTGGGACCCATCAGCCAGGCCGAGTGCATTCTGGATTAACAGCAGTGGCAATGACATGGTGAAGCGCTTTGTGGACAAGGCGGACCAGACTACGAGAGATGAGATAGAAAAGCTCGTGGCTGGTGGTTTTGTTGAGAAACAGCTCCGCCTTGACTTGACCTATGATGAGATTGACAATACTATAGACAATCTGTGGAGTGTACTTTTTACAACAGGCTACCTGACTAAGGCTGGTGAGGTCAGGCTGCCTGACAGCGAGAGCTATGCCTACAAGCTGGTGATTCCAAATAAAGAGGTGCGTGAAGTGTTTGTTCTCCAGATTCAGGAGTGGTTCAAGGTTGTTGTCGCAAAAGATGATGATACCATGAAGCTTTTATCCAGAGCCATCCTTGATAAAGATGAGAAGCAGATTGCAAGACAGCTTAACATCGTGATGAGCCGCATGATAAGTATACTTGATACCAAGGCTTCTGATGATATGAAGGAGAACTTCTATCACGGTCTGCTCCTCGGTCTGCTTCGCGGAAGCAATCCGGGCTGGCTTATTAAGTCAAATCGTGAGTCGGGAGACGGTTTCAGTGATATTTTAATCAAGCCGGAGGACCCGGATGCAGGTATCGTTATTGAAGTGAAATATGCAAAAGAGATGATAAGCCTTGATGCAGCGTGTGAGGCTGCTATGGCGCAGATTAAGGAGAAGAGGTATGATGAGGCTCTGCGCGATGAGGGCAGGTGCGATATTTTAGCATATGGTATTGCTTTTTGCAGGAAGAGGTGCAGGGTTGTAGGAGAAAAAATAAATGATTAAAAACATAATATTTGATATAGGAAACGTGCTTGTCAGGTTCCAGCCGGACGAGGCAATGCGTGAGATTGGCATTGAAGAAAATAAAATAGCAGCTTTAGCCCATGCAACATATGAAAACCCTGTCTGGGTTGAGCTGGACCGTGGTGTAATTCCTGAGAACGAGATAATTGATGAGATGGTTAAGGTGGCTCCACAGTATGAGGCGGATATCAGGAGATTTTTTAAAGAGGGAAAGGCTTTTGTTGTAAAGGCATTCGACTATGCAGCAGACTGGATTAAGGAGTTAAAGAGCAGAGGCTATAAAGTGTATTTGTTATCGAATTATCCAAAGGAATATTTCGAGCTTCATACACACAATGAACTTAGTTTTGTGTCACTTGTTGACGGCAAAGTCATTTCAGCTATGGTTGGGATGATAAAGCCTGATGCCGGTATCTATCAGTGTCTGTTTGATAAATATAATCTGAATCCGGAAGAATGTGTGTTCATAGATGACAGACTGGAGAATATTGAGGGTGGCAGAAAGCTTGGCATGGAGGGAATAGTGTTTACAGACTATGAGACCGGAAAGAAAAAGCTGGAGAGGATGCTGTCTGAGAAATAAAACAGTATTGTAAAGGAGTAAGGTTAAAATGAAGATTTTTAGCCACAGCTTACCAGTCCGTGCACGTCAACTATTGAAAGCACCGTATACCGAACGGTACGTACGGTGCTGTGAGAGGACGGCGGTTAATCACTGCCTCCTACTCGATTAGTTATCCAACAACCATTTCCAAATAGGAATTACCTCAATATTGATCCCATCGCAATCAATCACCGCCTCTTCGCTATTAGTAATGAGAATACATTTGGCGTTGGGGATAAATTTATTTAGCTTCACAAAGGCTCTGGTTTCACGTTCTCTTGTATCTATGTTATCCAGAACCTGCATACTGACCTGGATAGCAAGATTGTCTAATGGTACATAAAAGTCAATTTCTACATTATTCTCAAAGAAATAGACATTTTCGGTACCATAACGTCGTATCAGTTCGATTGCAACAAGATTTTCCAGCTGAGCAGATTTGCAGTCTAGCAGCATAAGTCCTAGAAGTCCGGTATCCATAAAGTAATACTTAGGAGAAGTCTCTTTTTTTACAAGTTTGGCGGCATAGTTTTGCAGAGTAAAGAGCAGGTAGGAGTCTGTCATATAGCTGACATAGTTTATTACGGTTTGTTTACCGATAGACATTCCACTACTTTTTAATATATTAGTCAGTCGGTTATACGATAAAGGTTTTGTGACAGATTCTGCAATTTTCTTTAGGATCAGCCTTATTGCAAAATCATTGGTGATTTTATTTCTGGTTATAATATCACCGAGATACACAGTTTGATAGATGCTGTTTAAAAAAGCTCGTTTATTTCTTATCTCAACTAATTCTGGAAATGCTCCATAGGTTACATATTTGTTATATTGATTTTGGACATCTGCCCTGTCTTTGGTGCTAATAACATCCAGGTAATTCTTTGTCATATTATTTGCAATAAGATATTCAGAGAAAGAATATGGATAAATATTCATAATAACAAAACGCCCGCCTAAAGTGGAAGCTATTTCGCTGCTTAGCATTTTACTATTACTGCCGGTAATATTGATTCGATACTTCATATCTGCAATTCTGCGAACGAACTTCTCCCACTCGTTAATATTTTGAATCTCGTCTAAAAATAAATATGGCTTGATATCAGTTTCAGATATTTCTAACCCAATTTCTAAAATGAGATTTAAATCTTCAGCAGTCATTTCCAAAAGACGCTCATCTTCAAAATTTACATAAATAATTTGGGATAGGGGAATTCCATCGGCTTCTAATTGTTTTATTTGTTGATACATCATATATGACTTTCCGGTTCTTCTGATACCAACAAAGCAATAGTTGACATTGGCTTCTAGAAAATATTGTCTTGTTATTAATGGATTGTTGAGATAAATATCTTTTTGATCAATCATGATTTGTTTTAAAGTATCTCGATTCATAATATATGTCACCTCTTTCTATATGAGATAATTATATATCAATATCGTCTTGTACACAAGACATTATTATAAATAAGTTGTCTTATTCAATGCGTATAGAGATATAGATAGTATATGCGTATTGATGGGTATTATAACAGGGAGCCGATTGGCTTGCCAGATAATCCGGAAGAAGGGTGATGCTTGTTACCATTATCACCAATATTATTGATGGAGCATTAACAAGCATTTGGCTGTTAAATGATAGGATTATGAATAGTGGATTTTTTGATGGTATTGAGCAGTTATTTGGAACGGATGCAGAAGTTATTTCACATGTTTTTATACATTTTAATAAGGTATTTCTCTCAATCATCATTTTGGCATTAACAATTAATGGCATTGAGACAGTCGTGAAAGCAGTAAAATACAGTCGACAATAAAATAATTTTAGATGAATCAATCTCCATTTACAAATAATAGTGCGAATTTCTAAATTGTAGAAATAATAAAATGTAAATGGAGATATGAGTAGAAGCATTTCAATCAGTTCACCATGTCGTTTTCATTTTGTGTTATACTGTTTAGAGAATTTTCTTTCCCTTGTTTTTCCCTTATCAGAGTTCGTAAATCCATATGGGAAGATATAACATAAGGGAAAGTCTAAGAAAAAACTCACCTGCGATAAATCCAGTGTTTTCAAGGGATTGCGGAGAATTTAATAACAAAATATAACAGTTATTAAATCGCTTAAAACAGGTGAAATCTCAATTCTTGTTTGTAGGGATGACAGAATCACAATTTATGAGATGTTAGAAGAGAGGTGCATATGCTATGCCAGATATACTCGTGGTTGAAGATGATGAAAATTTAAATCGTGGAATTACATTCTCACTGAAAAAATCCGGATATGAGGTTTTTTCAGCAGAATCAGTGAAAAAAGCGAAAAGAATTGCAAGTGATAATAATGTGGATGTTACCATTTGTGATGTGAATCTTCCGGATGGGAATGGACTGGAATTTGTAAGGTGGATGAGATGCAATTATAATACATACATTATTTGTCTTACAGCACTAGATCAGGAGATGGATCAGGTCATGGGATATGAAGCAGGGGCAGATGATTATATTACAAAGCCGTTTAGTCTTTCGGTACTTCTTTTGAAAATAGAAGCACATTTCCGCCGCAGACAGGAGAAAACGGAAGCCGGAAAGATGATTTCGGGAGATATCGTATTTATCGCAGGAGAAATGAAAGTCCTGATAAAGAGTCGTGAAATCAGTCTGACAAAAACGGAGTTGAAAATGCTGACTTTTTTTCTGCAGAATCCGAAAAAGATTCTTTCAAAAACACAAATATTGGAAAATGTGTTTGATCTGGACGGGGATTTTGTGGATGAAAATACAATCGCTGTCAATATCAGAAGACTCCGTGAGAAAATCGAAGACAATCCGGCTGCACCGGTCTATATAAAGAATATCAGAGGTCTTGGGTATATATGGAATCAGGAGGTAAGGCAGTGACAAAGAGATATCGCAAGAAGATCACAGTAGCGCTCTCCTTGGTTTTGCCTGTCATAGTATTGTTTGCAATATTAAATTGCTTTACCACGTATGTGTTTTATGAAGATTATAAATATAAAATGAATCTTATGACAGAGATTGCTGCAAAGGAAGAATTTTCCGGGCTGGATGCTGTTTCGGAATTGCTTAAGGATAAGGATATTGAAACTAACGAACAGGGAAGGCGATTATTGGAGCAATATGGATACTGGGGGAATAAAGGGAATGCATTTTATTCGCAATTCCGGCATCAGGTTATGGTGACCGGTGCTGTAAGCACTGTGATATGCGTGCTTCTTTTGACTTTTTTACTTTATTGGAAGAAAAAAGAAGATGCGTGTCATCAGAAAATTTTAGACCAGTTGGAAGAAATTCTGATCAGATTCCGTGAAAATAAATTTGATGATTTACTGAAAACGGAAAATCATGCAGAACTGGAAAAATTGAATGACCAGCTTGAAGCAATCGGACATCATATTCAGTTGCTAAAGGAAGAAGCACGGGAAGAAAAAGAGAGCACGAAAGAAATGGTTTCTGATATCTCTCACCAGTTAAAGACACCGGTTGCAGCTTTGGATACATGTTTTAGTGTGCTGATGCAGAATGACTTAAGTGCCACAGAACAGGAGGAGTTTCGTATCCGTTGTCGGAGTGCTCTGGATGGACTGGAGACATTATTGCAGTCGCTTCTTGAAATATCCAAGATGGAAACTGGACTGATTCAGATTAATAAGAAAAAACTTCCGCTTATGGATACTGTCATATCTGCTGTGAACTGTACTTATTCAAAAGCGGATGAGAAAGAAATGGAATTCGTTTTTGACTATGCAAAAGAGCTGGAAACATGCATGGTTATGCAGGATAAAAGATGGCTTGGTGAAGCTGTGATCAACGTTCTGGATAATGCAATCAAGTACAGCCCGGATGGTTCAAAAATATTTATCCGGTTACAAAAAAGAAACGATCTTGTAAGAATGGAAATTGAGGATCAGGGAATTGGTATTCCGCAGAATGAGTATCACAAAATTTTTCAACGATTTTACAGAGGAAGTTCCAGGAAGGTCATGGAAAAGAGTGGTACAGGAATCGGACTTTTTCTATCGAGAGAAATTATCGAAAAACACGCAGGTACGATTACGGTAACCTCCGGCAAAAAGAAAAAAGGAAGCACGTTTGTGATTCAATTACCATATGTTGGTTAAATTTTAAGTGGGCAGAAATCTTACAATTCTGTAAGACTTCTGCTCGTTTTTTGAAAGTGAAATGAAAGATTATCCTGATACAATTTGGATGTAGGTTGAAAAGGTACACTTTACAGAATGAAAAAGGAGGCAACACATGAGTGTGATATTAGAAACCAAGCAGCTTTGTAAGTTTTATGGCGCAGGTGAGAATCAGGTCAAAGCGGTCAATCAGGTGGACATTCAGATTGAGCAGGGAGAATTTGTCGCAATTGTTGGAAAGTCAGGTTCCGGTAAAAGTACATTACTTCATATGCTTGGAGGGCTAGACACCCCGACAAAAGGCAGTGTTACTTTAGCAGGGAAAGATTTATACAGGATGAAGGAAGATGCCCTTGCTGTTTTCCGCAGAAGAAAAATCGGATTTGTTTTTCAGGCATTTAATCTGGTTTCATCTGTTAATGTCTGGGAAAATATTGTACTGCCACTGGGGCTGGATGGAAGAAAAGTGGATGAAGCGTATGTAAATGATATCATTGCAACTCTGGGGATTGAAAACCGGATTTATAATCTGCCAAATCAGTTATCCGGAGGACAGCAGCAGAGAGTAGCAATTGCAAGAGCACTGGTGAATCGTCCGGAAATTATATTTGCAGATGAGCCGACAGGAAATCTTGATTCTAAGACCAGTGATGAGGTAATCGCTCTGCTTAAGATGACAGCAAAAAAATATGGACAGACAATTGTAATGATTACCCATGATGACGAAATTGCACAGGTCGCTGACCGTATTCTGGTGATTGAGGACGGACAGGTGGTGGATTTCAGATGAAGACAATAAGCAGGATTGCATATAGCAATGACAAAAGGAACAGGACAAGAAGTATACTGATCATGATGGCAATCTGTCTGACCACGATGCTGCTTGTTATCATCAGTACTGTGGGAAATGGGGTAATTCATTTACAGAAAAGTCAGGCGGCAAGCTCATACGGAAGCAACTACGGCCTGTTTATCGCCGCAGATGGTACGCAATTAAAAGAAGTGGAACGCAGAGCTGAGATATCTGATATTGGCATCATGTGTACGGAGGGCATCCTGAAAGGAAATGAAAATGGCGGCTTTGTCAGTGCGGATGAAACGGTCAGGAAAATGCTTCCCTATAATCAGGAATATGTGTTGAAGGAAGGTACCTATCCGGAAAAGGCGCAGGAAATTGCCGCAGGACGCGCTTTCTTTGATGCAGTGGGATACCATGATGTAAAGGTCGGAGACACCGTAACATTGGAGTACCGTTCCGGCATGCAGTCGGAATACGCACCGGTGGAATTTACTGTCAGCGGGATTTTATATGACCGGGATGAATATACCATCGAGGCTTCCTATGTTGTATTCGGTTCGCAGGATTTTTATAATGAGCGTGTTGCGGAGGGTGACAGGCAATATAATATCTATTTTACCTTGAGCGATTCTGCAAATGTATCTATGAATAATGTTGCGCCTGTTATAAAAGAAATCGCGGATTCCTGCGGCATTGACCAGAAAAACGTGATCATCAATGACCTCTACCTGCAGTGGGTATTGCAGCCGAGCTATGAAATGATTGTGGTTTGTGGAACCCTGATCCTCGGAATCGTGCTGTTTTCCGTTGTGGTCATTTATAATATCTTCCAGGTCGGGATCGCCCAGAAGGTTCAGGAGTACGGAAAAATCAAGGCGCTGGGTGCAACCAGAAAGCAGATGAAGCAGTTGATCTTTCGTGAGGGCATTCTTCTGGCGGTTCCTTCGATACCGCTGGGGCTGCTGTTTGGTTTCCTGATTGCAAAAGTCAGCTTCAACTGGCTGGTGGAGCAGGGAAATCTGGTATCGTCCGGAATCAAGAACCATCAGGTGCCTCTGTTTTCACTGACAATTATGCTCATCTGCATTTTTGTATCGTTTCTTACGGTCGTTTTGGCTCTGCGCAAACCCATGAAAATTGTTTCCCGGATTTCACCCATCGAAGCGACACGGTATCTTGACAGCTCCAAAACGCAAAAACAGGGCAGACGAAAAGGCAGAAAAGATGTCACCGTTTTCTCCATGGCAATGGCAAATGTGACAGGCAATCCGAAAAGAACCATTGCTACGATTCTTACCATGGGGCTTTCCTGTGTATTGTTTGTAATTATCTCTAATTATGTTGGGAATATTGACACGGAGCACGAGGCGCGGATTGCAATCAACCATGGACAATTTGAGTTGCAGCTGGATTATTCCCAGAATTATGATGAAGCCTATTCGGAGAATAATCTGGACACAATCCTACAGAACAACCCACTGAATGATTCTTTGATTAAAGAAATCAAATCCATCCCCGGTGTAACGGATGTACTGACGAGAGAAATCGTCTCTGCAGATTTGAACGGAACAAAATTTCCGGTTGCAATCGTAAATCAAGAGGATTTTGAAATGATGCGCGGGGATGGCGATATCGGTTCCATGGACTATGCACAGGCTGTCAAAAACGGGGATGTTTTCTTTGGCTGGTCCATGTGGATGGAAGCTGACGGGTATTCTGCGGGTGCACCGATTACATTCAACTTTGATAACGGAAGCGGAACCTATACCTATCATGGAAAAATCGCAGGCTCCTTTGTAAGCGCGGACACTTATCTGGTCATTCCGGAAGAAGTATACCGTTCTGTAAATCCGAAAGGGACATCTTATGGATACCTGTGGGTGGATTGTGCTAAAAAAGATGTGGCATCTGTAGAGCAAAGCCTGAATGACCTGCTCTCCGATACTTCTCATATCAAGCTGAACACCTATCACGCAGAATTGCAAACCGCAGAATACGCAAGCCGTATGATGAAGCTTGGCTGCTATCTGTTCATGGCAATTGTCGGTCTCATTGGGTTTATGAATCTGGCAAACACCATGATCATCAATATCACCACGAAGAAGCAGGAATACGGTGTGCTGCAAGCGGTAGGCATGACCAATAAGCAGTTGAATCTGTGCTTACAAATACAGGGCTTGATTTTTACGGTTGGCACCATCTGCGTCGCACTTGCTGCCGGTCTGCCCCTTGGCTATGCACTGTTTTCCTATGCGAAGCATAATGGGATTTTTGGAATGAACGTTTATCACGTTCCTCTTATCCCAATTCTTGTTATGATTCTTCTGGTTGGTATTCTACAAATTGTGCTTTCCTGTGTTTTAAGCAGTAATCTGAAAAAGGAAACGCTGGTAGAAAGAATAAGGTATCAGGGATAGCAAGTATTGCTGGGATATCCTCAGTATCATAACAGGAATTAAAAGCACTTGGCTTCAAAAAGTTTTGTACTTTTGACAAAATGCAACCGATTTTTCATCAATTATAATAAATTTGATTAAGCAGCCTGTGTGTAATGAAGCATACAGGCTGCTTGCATTTTATAACTCTAATGAATCTTCTGCATCTACCCACATCTGTAAATTGCCCTCAAGATATAATCTCGCATATTCAAGTGGTTCATCGACTGCAAGTGAAGTCAATGCACAGTCTGATCCGGGTGTGGTTTTTAAATCCTTTTCGGCTTCCCAACAGTCAATGCGGAGCATATAACCAGCAGAAGTATAAATATCAATGCTGTTTCTGTGTGGATTGTATTCTGCAAATATTGTTCTCATCGTATCAAATCTCCTTATCATTCAATCAATCATTTGTTACAAAAATCAGAAGCATTTCAATCAGTTCACCATGTCGTTTTTATTTTGTGTTATACTGTTTTAGAGGATTTTCTTTTCCTTGTATTTTCCCTTATCAGGGTTCATAAATCCATATGGGAAGATATAACATAAGGGAAAGTCTAAGGGAAAGATCACCTGCGACAAACTTAGTGTTTTCAAGGGATTCAGAGATATTTGATAATAAAATATAACAATTATTAAATCCCTTGGAATACATGAAATCTCAATTCAAGTTTGTAAGGAACAGAAACTTTGAAGTTTATGGAGAGGAGAAGAATATGATTTTTCACTATGCTGGCAAATATAATGGAGATGAGAGTAGTCTTCCATACAAGGAACATCATCCTAATGCAACCCCGTTTAAAGAACCAGAGGATACGAAGAAATTATCATTAATTGCAAATGTGGGATGTATTTTGATAATGGGTATATTAGCAATTCCATTTTTAATACTTGGAATAGAATATATTCCTGATAATGCAATATGGATGATGATAGGTGGAATTTGTGGCGGATTATCTCTGTTGCCACATGAATTGCTGCATGCAATATGTTATAAAAAAGATGTATATATGTATAATGATTTGGCACATGGGTTGATGTTTGTGGTAGGAACAGAGGATATGAGTAAAGGGCGTTTTATTTTTATGTGCTTGTGCCCTAATCTTATACTTGGCGTAATTCCCTATATTTTATTTTTGATATTTCCGCAATTTGTTGGATTGGGTTTATTTGGAATTATTTGTATTGGAATGGGGTTTGGGGATTACTTAAATATTTACAATGCAATAAAGCAAATGCCGAAAAATTCCAAAACATATTTATGTGGAATGCACTCATATTGGTACTTGTAGAAATGTCAAAATTCTTGTTTATAAAATTAAGAAAATGGAATTATTTTACTTTCTGGACATGGAAGCTGGTTCATTTCTGGATATAATACAGCTTCAAGAGAAGAAAAGGAAAAATATGATGAAAAGAAGTTATGCAGAACAATGGGAATTGGAATGTCTATTATAGCAATTCTTGCATTAATTATGGGCGTGCTTGAAAATATTTTGCCTGCATTTTTTGTATATATTGCATTGGGAATTATTTTGATTGATGTCGCGGTAATTATCATTTTGGGAAACACGCTATGCAGAAAGTAATAACTTCCAGTTAGTTGAGATGTTGCAAAATTTGGAATCAGGAGAGAATAAGAATGATTAACAATTTGATGTATATTGAATTAAAAACGGGATATTCTGATGATGGTCCGGCATGGATTGGATATGTCAAAACTTCAAAAAGTAAGAAAACAATCTATTTTAATGACCATGCCTTTCAGAAAAATATCGGTAACTATGCAAATTATATAGATATTGAGAATGGTGATAAATATTGGATTTCCGGACTGAAAAAGGAAGAGAGCAATCGTCATTGGGCAGGACATGGAAAGATTATGGTTGATCGTAGAGCTGTTAATGAATACCTTTCCCTGATTGGTGAAAAGGAATTGCCATTAAATCTGTTTGAAGTAGTTGATATTGAAGATAGATTTCCGGTTAAAAGAGTAAAAGAATTATTGAATGAGAAGAAATAACAATGCCAGCAGTCTTGCAATATTGAGTTTAAAAAAATTGTGACATTCTCACATATGACCGAGCGCATTGGGCGAGAGATACTTCTTGTTTGAATGTTGGAATGATTATAGGTATTTGTTTTCGGTATGAAAATACCGTTTATTTATTCCAGACATAAGATGTCCGGTTGAAAATTAACGGATTCTCGTTTTATGTCGTGGTAATTTTGGTGCATATTGGTAAGCTGTAAGTGGAAGAGAGGTAGAGATATGGATACAAAAAAGATTGGAGCTTTTTTAAAGCAATGTCGTAAAGAAAAGAATCTTACGCAAGAACAGCTTGCCGAGAAGTTTGGGGTATCTGCAAGAACAGTTTCCAGATGGGAAACAGGAATAAATATGCCAGATCTCAGTATACTTGTTCAACTTGCTGAATATTACGATGTTGAGATGAGAGAGCTCCTGGATGGAGAAAGGAGCCAGACTATGAATAAAGAGATGAAAGAAACACTGGACAAAGTTGCGGTGTATGAAGAATGGGTGAAACAAAAAGCATTAAAGGCTGGAAATCTTGCATTTGCATCAATGTTTGTGATTAGTGTGTTAGCGATTATTATTCAGATGTTATTAACTGTGGATATTCGCTTGGTTTTAGGAGAGACAGCAACTGCTTTGGTAGGAGGAATCCTGTACGCCTCTATTATGGTGTATAATGGAATATGGGATAAATGTTTGCCAAAAAGTGCTGCTATATGGCAAAATTTTCTCACCAGTGTAATATGTGCAGGAATTTTTACAGTCATCTATGGTATATGTTTATTTAGAATGGGAGCTACAGAAACACAGATAACACGATTGGCATTGGGATTTCTGATAGGTATTACTATTGTGTCATTTATTATTCTTAGGATCTTAGCATTTATTAATCGAAAAAGAGATCAGAATTCACCAAATGTTCAGGAGAGAAAAGAAACTTCCCAATCTAAGACAGAATGGACAAAGATTTATAATGCACAGAATATAGTAGAGACAGAACAGCTCGTAGAAATGTTAAAGCAAAGTGAAATAGAAGCTTTTTCCCAGGAAGCAGGTGCGAATGTTGCAATGCATGGGGCACCCGGATTTGGAATATATGGCGTGGATATATTCGTGAAAACCGATGATACAGAGAAGGCAGTACAGCTGATCAAGGAGATTAATAACCAAGAGAATGAAGAAATTTTTTGACATTGTCACATATGCGTGCTAATATGATTATAGAAAAAGTGTGCTGCCGATAAACGGTTAGTCCACATACTTAATTGATTGAAAATAACCGTTCAGTTTTGCTGGGGCGGTTATTTTTGTGTCTTGTTATTAACTTTGCCGAATACCTTTGAGTAACGAGGGAGTGAGATATATGGAGCAATTATTGATTGTTGAAGATGATATTGGTTTGAATCAAGGTTTATGCAAAGCACTGAAAGTAGATGATCGGAAGATTATTTCCTGCCAAGACCTGAAAACGGCGAAGGAGCAGCTGCTTT
>OGOR01000960.1_pt1 | contig 18932 bp, 8 predicted proteins | sample 1552771 | NCBI WGS metagenome assembly OGOR01 (sample SAMEA2580124, study PRJEB22360) | human gut metagenome | biome: human gut; feature: human-associated habitat; material: faeces | place: Denmark | collected 2008/2010
TATTGCTATATTTTCTTCTGCCCAAGAGAAATTCTCTATCCAAGGAATTGCTAATGAGGAATTGAATAATCAATTGTTGTATTTATGTCTGATGGGAGATAGAGAGAAAGCCAAAGAAGTCGTTTTGGACAGTACAACAGTGGAAAAAGGTAAGTTCTCTTTTTCTGGTGTACATCAGATGCCGGATATTGCAATCATCAAGGATATGGATGGAGAAACCTATCCGTTGATTTTCGAAAAAGGAGAAATATCAGTAAATATTGCTGCGAATAAGAGAGGGGGAACGCCTTTAAATGATTCATTGAATATAGCTTTAAATCGTATGCAGCTAATAATGGATAATATGTTGAAAACATCGAATGATATTTATAAGTTAATGCTTGGGATGAAACCGGAAGTATTTTCGGATAAGATGAGGAATGATACTGTATTTAAAGCGGAATTTGATCGGAATAATAAATTATTTCTTGCACAAATGGATTCAGTATCACATTGTATAAAGGATTATAAGAATAGTATAGTGGGTGTATATCTTTTCTCCGTTGGAGGTATGATGATGCCTTTTGATGATATGAAGATTCTGATGAAAGAAGCTTCGCCTCTGTTTTCACAAAATAATTTGGTGAGAAATATTGTGGAAAAGAAGAACCAAGCAGAGCTCCGAATGAAGGCGGAACTTGAAAATAAAATGACTCCGGAACAGCGTGAAGAACAAAAGAAACGGCAGGAAATGGATGCCAAGATAAAGATTGGCGAACGTTTCCCGGATGCTAAAGTGAAAGACAATGCTGGCAACATGAAGCTCTTGTCTGATTATGTGGGTAAAGGAAAATATGTCTTGATTGACTTTTGGGCTTCATGGTGTGGACCTTGTCGGCATGAAATGCCCAATGTGAAAGCTGCTTATGAAAAATATGCTTCTAAGGGATTTGAGGTGATTAGCATATCCACAGATCGGAAACTGAAACCTTGGAGGGCTGCTATTGAAGAACTTGGAATGAATTGGGTGCAATTGTTGGATGTGGATGCTTCTGATATATATGGTATCCATGCTATACCCAGAACTTTTCTTGTAGATCCTACGGGAATTGTTATAGACAAAAATTTAAGGGGTGAAAAACTGGAGGAAGCTTTATCGAAGTTGTTTGAATAATCGTTGCTTTGTTTTTATTGTATGGGTGAATTGATAGTTGAGAACTATATAATAGGATAACCACTATCAATTCACCAATGACTTTTATTAAATCAGAAGTCCGTCCAATAGCTCTAAATAAAGTCCGATCGCTTCTTCTATCTCTTTTAGCATGATATATTCTTCTGCCGTGTGTGAACGTGACGAACGGCCCGGACCTATTTTCACTGATGGAAAGGACATTAGTGCCTGGTCGGACAATGTTGGAGAACCAAAAGGAACGCGTCCTAACTTCATAGCTTTCTGTACAAATGGGTGTTTCTCGTCAATCCGTGAAGAATTGAGACGGAATGAACGAGCTTGGGCTTCACAGGAAATATGCTTTTTGATTTCAGCAAACAATTCTTCGTTTGAGTAAAGCTCGTTACTCCGGACATCAACGATGAAAGTACATTTATCGGGAATCACATTGTGTTGTGTGCCGGCATTGATGACAGTAACACTCATTTTCACGGGACCTAACAAGGGTGATTCTTTCTCAAAACGATAGTCACGGAACCAGGCAATATCATCCAATACCTTGTAAATAGCATTGTCTCCTTCGTTACGTGCTGCGTGTCCCGCTTTACCTGTTGCGGTCACATCCAATACCATTAATCCCTTTTCGGCAATGGCAGGTTGCATTTCCGTCGGTTCTCCTACGATAGCGAATGAAACTGGAGGAAGTCCCGGCAATACACTCTCAATTCCGTCCTTGCCTGAAACCTCTTCTTCGCAAGAAGCAAGGTAAATCAGATTGTATTTTTGCGAAGTACGACATAGTTGCAGGAACACCTGTAATAACGAAACAACGCTGGCACCGGCATCGTTACTTCCTAATCCATATAACTTACCGTTTTCTTCACGTGGAGTGAACGGATCTTTCCGCCATCCATTAACAGGTTTCACCGTGTCTATGTGGGAGTTAAGTAAAATAGTCGGCTTCTTCAGATCAAACATCGGACTAAAGCACCACACATTATTTCCTTTACGTCCCGTCTGCATACCTGCCATTTCAATATAGTTTTGCAGGAAATCAGCAGCTTGGGTTTCTTCCCGGCTGATTGAAGGAATACTAATCAGTGATTTAAGCAGGCTTACAGCCTCTGTTGTCATATACGGAATATCATATTTCATAGTGCAAATCTTTTATCTATATCTTAATCTTTGCACAAAGATAGTCGTTTTGAACAATAGTTTCAAATAAAACAACAGGCTTTCAAGAAACTGTTTTTTTTGAAAGATTATATAAAAATATTATCTTTGCTTTCATTATAATCATGAAATGATTTTTTCAATACTATGAACGTGGAATATATTGCTATACAAGAAAGGAAGCACAATTATATCATATATGTTTTATGTTTACTATGGATATTGTTAGTAAGCTCTCGTTGCTTGGCGCAGGGACTTCTCTTTGGTGGGAATGAGAAAAAAATTGCAGAAAGGTCTTCTTATCAAGTTTTTACGGATGATAAGCTGCCGGATTTTTCTAATGAAATAAAAATTAGTTTTGACTGTTCGATACAAAATATATGGAGTCCTGGTTATATCCTTTTGTTGAAAGATAATCGTAATAATAAGTCTTACAATTTTACTTATTTATGTGGGGAAAAAGAGGCTTTTTTTATATTTTCGGAGGATGGTAAGAGATCTTATTATTCGACAAAGTATGCTATTGACTCGTTGAAAAATAAAAAAGTGATTCCTATATCTTTGCGTCTGTTGGTATCACAAAACCGAGCAGAAATCAAGATAGGAAAAGACAGTGTGTCGCTTGCGGAAGTAGGTCTCGATGATGGGCGTTTTTCACCTATGGTATATTTTGGAATGTGCGACTATATTCTTGAAACGGCTTCTTTTTCTATTTGGAATCTTTCAGTATCTAACGGAAAGAAGACTTGGAAAATTCCTCTGGACGAGAGTAGTGGTGAAGATGTACACGATGATAAGGGAGAGGTAATCGGACAAGTAAAACAACCAGTTTGGCTGATCAACCAGTCATATTATTGGAAGTCCGAATTCTGTTATTGCTCTTCTACTCCGGTTGGGGTGAATTTTAGCGAAAGAGAACAAAAACTGTATATTTATAATAAGGATTCTTTGATTTCCTATGATATACAATCTAAGGCATTAGAAGCTGAGGCTTATAGGAATTTCTCTGCTTTTCCTGGAGACCTTTGTTTGGGGATGAATTTTTTAGATGATCAGTCCGGTAAGATTTACGCTTATGAACTGACTCGGGAGAAAATGGTGGCGGAACTCTCACTTGATGCTATGCAATGGAGATTGGCTTCTAAGGATCCTTTCGCTACTTATATCTGCTTACATCATCATTGTGGTTTTTATCATCCTTATCAGAAAAAGTTCCTGTTGTTTGGTGGTTATGGTATGCGGCGATATAGTGATTGTTTTTTGTCGTATGAGGTGGAAAAGGCCCGTTGGGATACTATCCAGTTTTCCGGTGATCGAATTACTCCCCGTTTTTTTGCAGGGTTGGCAGTTTCTGATAATTATAAGTATGCCTATATTTATGGTGGAAAAGGGAATGAGGCAGGAGATCAGAATATCGGAGTACAATATTATTATGATCTTTATCGTGTTGATTTAGAGCAACAGACAATTCGAAAATTGTGGGAACAGAAACCGATGTCCGGTAACAATCGTGTAGTGGCACGTAACATGATCTTGTCTGAAGATGAGCAGTCAATTTATTTTTTGGGTTATCCGGAATATCTGCCTCAATCGTATGCGTTGCTTTATCGCATGAATATAGCAGATGGAAGTTGTGAGGAGTTGGGGGATAGTATTCCTTTTATTTCGGAAGAGATTGCTACGAATGTCAATTTGTATTATAGCAACAAACGGAAAGAGTTTTATTGTTTGGTGCAGGAGTTTGAGAAACAAGGAGAAGCAGCTGTTAGAATGTATTCTTTGCAAGCTCCTCCTGTTTCGCTAAATGAAATGAAGCGTTATGAGTTGGAAGCTACACGCGAATTGTGGCAGGTATATGCTGCCATGGGGGGATTGGTATTAAGCGTTTTAGTTGTATTATGTTGGGCGGTATATAAGAAAAAAAAGAACGTAGCGAAAATTGCTGATGCACCTTCCGAACAGGAACAAAAAGAGGCGGAAAGGCTGGTAAAGGTGGATAAAGTTGAGGAAGCTAACCTGATGGAAATCCATTATAGGGATCGGAATGCCATTTATCTTTTTGGCACCTTTTCCGTGCTTGATCGTGAAGGACGGGATATTGCATATATGTTCTCTCCAAAGTTACGTACTATTTTTCTGTATATTTTGTTGCACAGTATTTGGGACGACGGTATTTTCTCTTCTGCGATGAATGAAATATTTTGGCCGGAAAAAACGAATGATAAGGTTAAGAATTTGAAAGGGGTTGCAATCAATCATATTAGAAAAATATTGCAGGAACTTGATGGAATAGAACTTATACACGTGCACGACAGAGGTCGTTTTATCTTGAAAACTTGTGATGATTTCTATTGTGATTATGCTAGTTTCGCGCATATTCTTAACTCGGGCAATACTTTGGATTCGGAAGTTGTTGGCAGGCTTTTGAAAATATGGATTCGTGGCCGTTTCTTAAATGCGATAGACCATGAATTGTTTGATAGTTATAAATATAAAGTAGAGGAAACAATTTTGACTATAGTTCCTGTTGAGATAAACAAAGCATATAATATAGCTAATTTTGTGTTGGTGATTAAACTCTGTAATGTATGGGCTTACGCAGATCCGTTGAATGAGCAGGGATTATTTTATATGGTATGTGCTTATCGCAAAATGGGAAATCCGGAAGAAGCGTTGAGGCGCTATAACTCTTTTGTCAATCTCTATAAAAAAACGATGAACGTAAACTATTCAATTGGATATGAATCTATAAAACTTCCCCAGATTTTATAATTTTATTTCGCTACATATATTCGAATTATCTTATGGCATATTGGTTACTTTTAAATAAAGCCCAATATGCCTGCTAAATGTGTATTTATCCTGGAAAGCTCGTTTAAATATCTCTTGTAATAAACTGCTTTTCTTTAGACTTATTATACTCCTTTGATTGCTTAATCTGTTTATTCATAGTGATTTATGGGTGTGTTAATAAAAAATGTGCAGGGTTAATAAGTTTGCTAACCCATATTTAGACATTTTATTAACATGGCTCAAATATATTTGCCTTGACTTCTTCAAAACGAAGAGGTGATTTGATTCTATTATATAAAATTCTTAAAGCTATGAATGAACACGGTAATACCTCATGATGAATTTATACGATTTTTCGTGGGAAGAATGTCAGAGTGAAATATTCTATCATATCAATTATGACGAAGGATATATTTAAGTTCTAATCTAATTTATTATGTAAAGCATGGGAAAATACAAATTGCTTAACAAAACGGGCTGGCTGAAACGCCCTCTTTTTTGCTTGTTGTTAACTTATCCTCTTATGGCTATGGCTGATGAAGCACCTATAGAGGCGGTAAAAGAAACGGTGGAACTGGAAGTTGCACAGCAAAAGAAAGTAGAAATGCGTACTGTGGTAGGAACAATTGTCGATAATTCTGATAATACGCCTGTCATAGGGGCAAATGTTCGGATTAAAGATGAAAAAATCGGTGTAATTAGTGATGTAGACGGACATTTCTCTATTCAGATACCAAGGGGAAAGCATGTGACTTTAGAAATTAGTTACATCGGTTATGCAACTCAAACTGTTTATATAACAGATCAGGGTGAGGTAAATATAAAGTTGGTGTCTGACGATAAGATATTGGAAGAGGTGGTTATTGTAGGAGCCGGAACACAAAAGAAAGTTTCTGTAACGGGGGCTATCACTTCTATAAAAGGAACAGTCCTTAATGCTCCGTCCTCTTCTCTTACTAATAATATAGCAGGTAAACTGGCCGGTGTAATATCCAAGACGACTAGTGGTGAACCAGGATCTGCTTCAGAATTTTATATTCGTGGTATCGGAACATTCGGCGGACGTGCTACACCTCTCATTTTATTAGACGGTGTGGAGATTTCTAAAGAAGACCTTAACCGTATACCTGCAGAAAGTATTGAGAGTTTTTCTTTGTTAAAGGACGCTTCTGCAACGGCTATCTATGGTGCTCGTGGAGCAAACGGAGTGATGATGGTTACGACGAAAGAGGGAGAACTGAATCAGAAAGCCAGAATAAGCGTATCGGCAGAAGCCTCCATGCAGAAAAGTATGAAATTTGTGGAATATGTTGACGGAGCGCAATGGATGGAGATTTATAATGAAGCTGCGATGGCAAGAGACAAAAATCCGAGGTATACTGTTGACGAAATAGATTTTACAAGAAGTGGAAAGTATCCATATCGTTATCCTAGTGTAGACTGGCAGGATGTAATGTTCAAGAATTCCACATGGAATGAACGTGCTAACATTAACATATCCGGAGGTGGATCGAAAGTTACGTATTACATGAGTTTACAGGCTTCTCATGACACTGGTATGTTGGATATCCCGAAAACATATTCGTTTGACAACAATATTAGTCAATGGACATATGTATTTCAGAACAATATAAATTATACTTTGACTCCTACTACAAAGATAAGTTTGAAAATGAATACTCAGATAGGTCATCAGAAAGGACCGGGAAATTCTGTATCTTCATTGTTCGATGCTGCATGGAAGGTTAATCCTACAGCTTTTCCGGCAACATATCCGGCTCGTGAAGGTGATACACATATTCGTTTCGGTAATGATATCTTATCAGGATGGGAACTTTATACCAATCCTTATGCCTTGATGCTTAGTAAACTGACGGAAACAAACTACAATACATTAAATACCGTAATGGACATTGAGCAGAAATTGGATTTTATAACCAAAGGACTTAAGGTTACAGCTCTTGTAAACTTTAAGAATTGGTCTTCGTCCAGTTTCGATAGATGGATGGATCCTTATTACTATAGAATGAATAAGAGTACATGGGATCCGAACAGTCCTGATACGTATGAAATGGAAAGACTGGGAGAGAGTGGTACCGATTATATTAATGAACAGGATAAAGGGTATTCATCTGATAATACTTTCTATTTTGACGCTAGATTGGATTACAATCGTGCCTTTGGTAACCATAATGTTTCCGGTATGTTGATGTACATGCAAAGGGAATTCAGAAATGGAGTACGCCCCAATCGTCTTCAAGGCTTTTCCGGACGATTTACTTACGATTATAAGCATAAATACCTTGCTGAATTCAACTTTGGATACAATGGTACGGAACGACTTGCGAAAGATAACCGTTTTGAATTCTTCCCTGCAATGTCATTAGGATGGGTGCCGAGTAGTGAAGACTTTTGGGAACCTTTGCAGAAATATATAAATCATTTTAAGATAAGAGGTTCATACGGTATTGTAGGTAGTGACGGGCTTGATGAAGGTGCAGGACATTATCTTTATGTGGATAATGTAGCTCTTTCAGGAAATACGTTCCATACAGGTTATCATGGAGAATATGCTTATAGTGGTCCTGTTTTCAATACATTTGCAGTAGAAGATGCTTGTTGGGAAAGAGTGAACAAACTGGATATTGGTGTTGACCTGGAGTTATTCAACCAACTGAATATAACATTCGACTATTTCTATGATCGCAGACACAAAATATTGATGAAACGCGGCTCATGGCCTATACTTACCGGTTATGCTAATACAACTCCGTGGAGTAATATTGGTAAGGTAGATAATCAGGGGGTAGAATTTAGCGTAAATTGGCGTAAGGAACTTGTTAAAGATTTAGTAATGGACCTTAGAGGAAACTTTACTTATAATAAGAACAAATATGTTTATTACGATGACCCCAACTATTCGTCAGTATGGCATAAGAAAAACAACCAGCCGTTGAGCATTTCGTGGGGATATCTGGCTGAAGGATATTTCCAGAGCGATGAAGAAGTTGCACAATGGGCTGACCAAACAGGACTTGGAAGCCAGCCACGGGCAGGTGATATTAAGTATCGCGATGTAAATGGTGACGGTATCATCAGCAACGATGATAAGGTGATGCTTTCTCCTTATGGAACAACACCTAGGATACAATATGGTTTTGGGTTGAATCTGACTTATAAGAAGTTTGATTTTGGTGTGTTCTTCAACGGATCGGCAAAACGTAATATTATGATTCATGGATCGTTTACAGATTTCGGACAATATAACTCGAACGTTATGAAATGGATTGCCGATGATCATTGGACAAAAGATAATCAGAATGCTCAATTCCCTAGGCTTGGCTTGTCTTGGTCCGATATAGGAAACAACGCTCAAGAAAGTAGTCATTGGATGCGTAATGGTAACTTTATCCGTTTCAAAACACTCGAAGTAGGGTATCGCTTCCCACATTGTCGCGTTTACTTCAGCGGTGATAACTTAGCTGTTTGGAGTCCGTTCGATTTGTGGGATCCGGAATTGAGCTGGAACTCTTATCCGTTGCAACGCACATTTAACATTGGTGTACAAATGAATTTTTAACTGGAAATTTTAATTGTTATGAGAAAACATAAAGCAAGGAATATAGCATGTAGCATGATTTTAGGTCTTAGTGTATGTGTGACATCATGTGATTATCTTGATGTGGTTCCACCGGAACAGGCTACAATAAACGATACGATGAAAGACCGGGAAGATGTTGTAAATTTTATCAACTCATGTTATGTGGCGGTAGAAAATACGTCTCCTTTTTTCTATTCTATTTTTGAATGGTCGGCTGATGAAACTGTATCTCCTCCCCTTTGGAATGATAATAACCAGAATACAGCGTGGAATTTACGTTCGGCTTCTAATGCTGGTGGGTATTGGAGCGATCTGTATAATTCAATAGGACAATGTAATATGTTCCAAAAATTGCTTGCAGGTAGTTCTCCGTTAGGAGCTACGGAGCAAGATATAAAACGTTGGTATGCGGAATCCGAATTTTTGAAGGCCTATTATCATTTTCGTCTGTTAGAAATGTATGGTCCTATTCCTATTATAGATGAAAGACCGTCACAAGGTACATTGCCGGAAGAATTTCCGGGACGTTCGCATTTCGATTATGTGGTAGACTATATAGTAAATCAGAAATTAAAGGATGAGACTATCAATGCGCTGCCGGATGTAGGCAATGCAGATGATTGGGGGCGTGCTACCAAAACGACTGCTTTGGCTTTGAAAGGACGTACGTTGTTGTATGCTGCTTCTGATTTATGGAATGGTCGTTTCCCTTATCCTGACTGGAAAAATGACAAATATGAGACTCCAGGGTATGGAAAGGAACTGGTGAGTACTACCAAAGACAGGAAAAAATGGGAAACAGCGCTTGCGGCTAACCTTGCTGCTTTAAAATATGCAGAAAGTGAAGATGGAGGAAAACGCAAGTTAATAGATTTGGATAATATGCCCAAAACATTGATGGATGTAGGTTTGCCATATATCCCGGGAGTAGATACATCGACGCCGGAAGGAAAAGAGTTTGCACAAAGAGTACTTATGTTACGCTCTATCACTGCTTCCAATGAGGATGACGGAAACAGAGAGACTATTTGGGGATTATTCTTGCAAGGCAATGGCTCTCATGACAGAATAAATTTCGAAGCACAGTCACCGAAACATATCGTTTGTTATAATCAAGCAAATAATAGTTGGATGGAAGGATGGTGCGGACTGGCTCCTACTCTTTATAGCGCGGAACATTTTTATACAAAGAATGGGAAATTGCCTGAAAAAGATAGCGAGTTCGCTCCCAAGACTGAATGGCTGGAAAGTGCTAATTTAGATCGACCGGAAATTATAAAGCTGAATGCTTATAGAGAACCTCGTTTTTATGCCACAATATCTTTTGACGGCGACGATTACTCTACGGAAATTTGTGACGGAGAACCTTTGAGGATAAACTTAAGAGATAAGGAAAAACAAGGATATAATCCTAATCACGCGAACCGTGACTTCACTGTTACAGGTTTCTTTATGAAAAAGCATATAGCGCCAAACATAAAAATATCAAGTGTAACAGGAGCAATAAGCAACAAAAATTATCCTAAACCTTTATTCCGTTTGGGCGAACTTTATTTGAACGTGGCTGAATGCTATGCTGAACTTGGAGAGATAGGTAATGCGATTAAGTATTTAAATCCTATACGTAAACGTGCGGGAGTGCCTGAATTGACAGAGGCGGACGTTACGAGCGAAATGACAATTGTTGATTGGGTACGTTCGGAACGATTCATTGAGCTTTGGGGAGAAGGGCATCGTTATTACGATGTACGTCGCTGGATGATTGCTCCCGAACAGTTGAAGGCTGGGGCAAGAGAAGGGCTTAATGTAGAAAATGCAGGTATGGACCCTAAATTTGGGGAATTGAATAGAAGAGTAACGATTAATCAACCTTTCCAATGGGATAACCGTATGTATATGTGGCCTATTGATTGGAGTGAAATTGCAAACGATCCTCAGTTAGTTCAGTGCCCGGGATATTAATCGTATAAAGAAATTTAGTATGAAAAAGAAAATATTAGTAACGTTATTGACAGGAGGCTTGATTTTACTGGCTTCTTGTAATAAATCAGATTATGATCTGGAGAAAATGATTCCAGAGGAGTTCCATAAAATAGTGTATTTGAAAACATATGGTAAACAGGAACTGAATTTACTCGTTACAGGAAAGAAAAATGTATTTAATTATTCAGTTTTGAAGGGTGGAGTGATGCCTGAACTTACAGCGACGGCTGATTTGAAAGTAATGACCCAGAAAGAATTGGATGAAAAATATAGCAATCTGGAGAATGTAAAATATAAGTTGATCACAGAAGAAGCTTATACGATTAGTAACACTCATTTTGATTTTACGTCAGAAGAAAACTATAAAGAGTTCAATATATCATTTGATCCTCAAATAGTGGCTGATGATAGTGAAGACGATCCGGATGCTGTGTGGGTACTTCCGCTGTATTTGAGCAGTGATACGGACTCTGTAAATGCAAATAAAAATAATATATTTTTGCAGGTAACAGATATTGTAAGACCTCTTGTCGGGTTTAAAACTACTGCTTTGGAATATCATGAAGAAAGTTTAGGTAGTCCATTACAATCTATATCATTGCCTGTCCCTGTTGTTTTGAATGTAGAAAATACGGGTTGGAACATTGATTGCAGTTTCGCAACTAATGCTGATTATGTAAAGTCATACAACGAAACACATGGAACCAGTTTTCAACTGTTGGAAAGCGGATATTCATTCGATGAGTCTTTGACATTGTCTCAAACTACTCCCGAGGCTTCTATCAATGTCAAAGTCGATATTAAAGATTTAGGTCCGGGAGATTATCTGCTGCCAATAGAGATTGTGGAAACTTCTATATTTGGCATACAGAATGGAAAGAACATATACCCTTTAGCTATACGTATCATGGGTTATATACAAAATAGGGATAAGTGGGAAGCAAAAGCCTCTTCGGATTCTAAAGGTGCTGAAATGGAAGGTGATTATCAAGGTGGGGCAGAACATGCGATTGATGGTAACGTGAATACGTTCTGGAATTCCAGATGGAAAAATCCTATACCTAATCCACCTCATTATTTATGGTTTGACACGAAGAGAGAAACTTTATTCACTCACATTCGTATTGTTCCTAGAGATGTGTTTAAAAACGAGATGTCAGGTAAATTCTATGTAAGTGACAGTGACGTTGCTATCTCTAGTGATGACAGTTCATGGAAAGAAGTGGGTTCATTTACCATGTTAGATACTCCGATTACTCAGATATTTGGTATTGTTCCTACTAAAGGACGTCAGATAATGATTAAAGTTGAATCAAGTACTGATGGTAATAAGACCGCATGTTTTGCTGAAGTCTATGCTTATGGCATGTAAATAAAAACTGGAAAAAGTTGCCATACGTATGGCAGACCCCGCAAGATTTTTCTAACTTTATTGCTTGATTTTGCGGGGTTTTCTTATTTAGAGAATATTATTAACAAAATAGCTGATACATGAAGATGAACAGGAAAAGAACTTTATTAATAACGGGACTGACAGCTTTGTTTATGCAAACTTTTGCACAAAAAGCTCCGGAACCCTACGGATTAGTTCCGAGTGAAAGACAATTGGAATGGTATGATCGTGAGATGATTGCTTTTTTTCATTTTGGTATTAATACATTCGAAGAATATGTAAATGAAGGAGATGGGAGAGCGCCGGCCGCTATTTTCAATCCTACCGCTTTAGATTGCCGGCAGTGGATGGAAACACTGAAATCGGCTGGTATTCCATGTGGTATTATTACTGCAAAACATGCTGACGGATTTTGTCTTTGGCCAAGCCAATATACTGATTACTGCGTAAAAAATGCTGCATGGAAAGGGGGAAAGGGAGATGTCGTTCGTGAATTTGTGGATGCTTGTGAGGAATATGGTGTAAAGGCCGGCATATATCTTGGACCTCACGACAGACATGAGCATCTCTCTCCACTTTATACAACTGAACGATATAAAGAGTATTATGCTCATCAGTTAGAAGAACTTATGGGTAATTATGGTAAAATATGGGAAACATGGTGGGATGGTGCAGGAGCAGATGAACTGATTACTCCTGTTTATAAACATTGGTATAAGATTGTGTGCGAAAAGCAGCCTGATTGTGTCATTTTCGGAACGAAAAATTCTTATCCTTTCGCTGATGTGCGTTGGATGGGAAATGAGGCGGGGAAAGCCGGAGATCCTTGTTGGGCTACAACGGATTCTGTAGCGATACGCGATGAAGCTCAATATTATAAGGAGTTAAACGAGGGTGTACTTGGTGGTAATGCATATGTCCCGGCTGAAACGGATGTTTCCATTCGTCCTAGCTGGTTCTATCATGAGGAAGAAGATGAGAGAGTGAAAAGTGTGAAAGAACTTTGGGAGATCTATTGCTCGTCTGTAGGACATAATAGTGTATTACTGCTAAATCTTCCGCCGGACAGACGTGGACTTATTCATTCTACGGACTCTCTGAATATGGCTTTATTAAAGAAAGGTATAGACGAAACGTTCTCGAAAAATTTATTGGCGGGCTCAAAAATAAATGCAACAAATGTACGAGGTAGTAATTTCCGGCCGGAGAATCTGATAGATGCAGATAAAAAAACGTATTATGCCGGTAAAGATGGTCAAGCAAACTCCGATATTACATTTAAATTACCCCGTACTACGGAATTTGATTGCTTGATGTTGCAAGAAGTTATTCAGTTAGGACATCGGACCACTAAATGGAGTGTAGAATATTCCAATGATGGAAAGAATTGGAAGTCCATACCGGAGGCAAGCGAAAAACAGACAGTAGGGAATAAGTGGATCATTTGTTTTAGTCCTGTGAAAGCTGGTTATGTGCGTCTGCGTATTCAAGATGGTTTGGCATGTCCGGCCTTGCATACATTCGGAGTTTACAAACAATCTTCACTTTTTAAATAATCGGAATAGGTATATTTAATAAAATTATATCAATGAGAGGAATTGCAGGAATATACTTTATCTTCTTTTGTCTACTTTCCGTTTCGGCACAGAAATTTGATCCTAAACAAGGGTATGAAATTCATACTGTAAATGGATTGGTATTAGATAATCAAGAAAGCTACAGTCCGAATTCAAATATTTTTATAGCTAAACGTGAATCTAACAAAGGTTCACAAGTCTGGAATTTGCGTCCGACAGGAAGAGAGGGGTATTATAGTATTGTAAGCCCGCTTACTGAAATGGGGATAGACAATGCAGGACTCGGAGAAAAAGAAGGAGCTATTATTCAATGGGATGCGGATGTAAAAAACTTAAATCAGCAATGGAAAGTGACTAAACTCGATAACGGGAATTATACGTTTTCCAGTGCTACTAGTGGTTATTGTCTAGGGTTTTCAGGGGCAGGTCTTGTGGGAGAACCTGTATTTCAGGTAGAACCGGATGATGCAAAAAGCAATCAGCAATGGAAAATAGTAGAGTCTTCTATGAAAATAGAGCCTGCTCCATTGAAGACTGAAAGCGATAACGACTGGGAAAATGAACGTATCTTTGCCATAAACAAAGAGGATGGGCGTTCTACATTTATTCCATTTGTCAATACGGAGGAGATGAAGAAAGACCCCATTTATCAGTATCCCTGGGAACGTACTAACTCGTCGCGTTACTTCTTGTTGAATGGGAATTGGAAGTTCAGTTGGGTGAAACAGCCTTCTGAACGTCCGAAGAATTTCTATCAGCTTGACTATGATGTGTCTGACTGGAAAGAAATACCTGTTCCGTCCAATTGGGAAATGCATGGATATGGGACTCCTATCTATACCAATATCGCTTATCCTATTCGTAATAATCCTCCTTTTATTCAATCCCAAAGGAAATATACAATAGAGAAAGAACCCAATGCAGTCGGGTCTTACAGACGTGATTTCAGATTGCCGGACGAATGGACAGACAAACAAATATTTATTCATTTCGATGGCATATATAGTGCTGCGTATGTATGGATTAACGGGAAAAAGGTGGGATATACTCAAGGTGCAAATAATGATGCCGAATTTGACATTACGAAATATGTGAAACGGGGAACTAATACGGTAGCTGTAGAAGTCTATAGATGGAGTGATGGCAGCTATCTTGAAGATCAGGATATGTTCCGGATGAGCGGGATTCATCGTGATGTGTATTTGATTGCTACTCCTAAGGTTCGTCTGCGTGACATCAAATTGACTTCTGTGATAAGTGACAGGCTGGATAAAGCAGAATTAAAGGTAGAGGCTGACGTGCGTAACTATACTTTGAAAAAAACGAATGCTTTACTGCGTGTGTCTTTGCTTGATACTAAGGGTATTACGGTACGCTCATTCGTTATTGGTGCAAATGGAATTGAAAGCACCAAAGAAGTGAGATGCGAGGGAAAGACAGTCATTAGAGATCCTCTTTTATGGAGTGCGGAAATGCCGAATCTCTATACCGTAAACTTTGAACTGATGGATGAAAACGGTCATGTGTTGGAGGCGACAACCCAGAAATATGGTTTCCGTAAAATAAATATGTGGAATAAGAAGGTATATATAAACAATAAGCTGACTTATTTTAAAGGGGCTAATCGACATGATACCCATCCTCAATTCGGTAAAGCTGTACCAGTGGAAAGTATGAAAGAAGATGTGTTGTTATTTAAACGATTCAATCTCAATACGCTCCGGACGAGTCATTATCCCAATGATCCCAAAATGTATGCTTTATGCGATTATTATGGTATTTATGTAATGGATGAAGCTGATCTGGAATGCCACGGAAATATGTCACTGAGCAATCTTGAAAGTTGGGAAGGTGCCTATGTTGATCGGGTGGTTCGTATGGTAGAAAGAGATAAAAATCATCCTTCTGTGATCTTCTGGTCTATGGGTAATGAGTCTGGAGGCGGGCGTAACTTCGAAGCTTCTTATAAGGCGATAAGAGCATTGGATGACAGGCTTATACACTATGAGGGGATGAATGACGTGGCAGACATCGATTCGCGCATGTACCCTTCGTTGGAAAGCATGATAGAACAAGACAAACAAGAACGGAATAAACCGTTTTTCCTTTGTGAATATGCTCATGCTATGGGAAATGCTGTAGGAAATCTGGAAGAGTATTGGGATTATATTGAAAATCATTCCAACCGTATGATTGGCGGATGTATTTGGGATTGGGTAGATCAAGGTATCAATATGCCCGGACAAGCTACTGACAGATATTATTTTGGAGGAAGTTTTGGAGATTATCCTAACGACAATGATTTCTGTTGCAATGGGCTGATTACTCCGGACCGACGTATTACTGCAAAACTATGGGAGGTGAAGAAGGTATACCAGTATATCACCTTTGATAAGAATGGGGAAAACAGCATAGGACTGCGTAATCGCTATTGTGTATATAATCTACACGATTTCAACCTCCATTATACACTGTTGAAGAATGGAGTTCCGTTCAAAGAAGAAGAGTTCTCGCTACCGGACGGAAAACCGGGAGAACACAGAGCTGTACAGGTTTTATATGAACGCTATTTAACGGAAGATGCTGACTATCATATTAATTTGGAGGTAAAACTTAAAAAAGATTGTGTATGGGCAAAAGCAGGACATGTGGTGGCTACAGAGCAATTCCAGCTTAAAAAAGGTCCTGAGGAAAGCATAACTCCTATGCAGGTCGGAACTAATGATTTGATTAAGATTGTCGAAGAAAGAGATCATGGTGTATATATCCGCGGTAATATGTTTGAAGTCGTGTTCGACTCTAAAGAAGGAAAAATGACCGCTTTAAGATATCATGGTAAGAACATGATACATCAGCGCGAAGGCTGGGTTTTCAATGGGTATCGCTCTATAAATAATGATCCGCGGGAGTGGATTGCTTCACAAAAGGAACTTTCATCATTCAAATGGGAAATGGCAGAAGACAAACAATCGGTGACGGTCATCGTTCAATTAGTGGAAAAGTTCGGAAAACAAGACGTAGCTTATTCTGTCTCCTATTGCATACATGGAGACGGAAAGGTGTTTGTTGATGCTTCATTCAAAACAGGATCCGGCTTTGACTTGCCGCGTTTGGCATTGCAGAGTTTCCTGAATCCTGAATTGGAAAATATTGAATGGTATGGACGTGGACCAATAGAAAATTATCCGGATCGTAAGAACGCTGCTTATATCGGTCGGTATAAGAGTACTGTCTCGGACATGGGGGAATATTATACACGTTCTCAAACAATGGGCGGACGTACGGATACACGTTGGATTGCATTAACAGCTAACAATGGAAAAGGACTGAAGATTACTTCTACAGATGTTTTTGATTTTAGTGCTTTGCATTATACAGACAAGGATTTGTGGAATGTAAAATATGGACATGACTTAGAGGATATTCGTCGTTCCGAAGTTGTTCTCAATTTAGATTGTATACAACGAGGATTGGGCAATGCCAGCTGTGGTCCGGGACCTCGTCCGCAATATGAAATAAAGAAAGATACAGTATATCGATATTCTTTTTGGATAGAACCAATTGAATGAAAGACTGTATGATGTGATAACTTGAAAATTAAATAGTGAAATGAAAAATATAAATAGATTCTTATTGTTCTTCTTCTTAAGCAGTGTATTATTGGCTTGCTCCGAGGATGAAGGCGATTCTAGGAGTGAAACGTCATTGCCATATGCCATAATAGGGGAGAATCAGAATATGCCTTCAGGTGGTATTATTATTGCAGAATTCGATGATGCTCCGCGAGGGCAGGATATTAGTAAAATAGTTGACGCTAATGCGGACACTAAATATACTACGGGACACAACACATTTTCTATTATATGGAACGGTGACCAAAGAGCGACTGTGTCCAGTTATTCTTTAACTTCAGCTGACGAGGCTGCAGGGAAAGATCCGAAATCGTGGACTCTTTCCGGATCAAATGATAACAAGATTTGGGTTACGCTTGATTCTAAAGAAGGAGAAATTTTTGAGGAAAGAAAAGAAACGAGAGTTTTCAATATTACAAATGGTACGGCATATAAGTATTATAAGCTGGATATCAATAACAATAATGGAGGCTCCGGGACGCAGATCGCAGAGTGGACATTGAAGCAAGAGGAGGCTATTATTAATATAGATGACTTAATCGAGAAATATGGCAGTGGTTTTACGTATAGTGACTCCAATCCTATGGGGACTCAGTACGAAAATAAGCATGTGACTACAAAGGAAGATCGGGAATGGCTGGCAAATCCTGATAATGAACCGTTACTTCTTCCGGGGACACCAAGTCTGACTCAATTCAAGGAGTTTTATGTGAATCTGTATCCGTTTGGTGAACCTGTGCCGGCAGATGTGAATCAGCATGCTATTGGCGACTGTTGGGCTTTGGCTATTTTTGCGTCTTTCGCTTATCAGTGCCCGGATTTTATCAAATCTATTATCACAAAGAATGACGGTAATACATTTACTGTAAAGATGTTCGATCCTCAAGGTAAACGGGTAGATGTTTGCATCAGATCCACATTCTTGGCAGATGCTTCCGGTAACATTGGAGCTACTACGGGGAAAGGAAATGTTCCGACATGGGCTACTGTATTAGAAAAGGCTATGATGAAATGGGAAAAAATATATCAGGTAAATCCGGATATTAATGGCATAGGCGGTTATCTGGTATCGCCGATGTTTACTGGTGCAGGAGGTAGTTTCTCTTTTGGTCCCGGACAGCTAAAAGCGGCAGAACTTGAACGGGTAGCAAAAGCGTGTTTGCAACAAAGAAAAATTTCAGGAGGTGGCTTTAATGTGGGTGATTTACCGGCCGGGCCGTTGACTACAGTTACATATCATGCTTTCACACTTATGCATTCAGCTGATCCTGATGCCTTATTCTCAATGCGTAATCCATGGGGAATAGATGCGGGCAATGGAGATAAAGTTGACGGAGTCTTGAATATATATGATGACGGAGTTGTGCCTCCGACTGTTGATTTTAGTATAATTGAACCAGGCATAGCTGTCAATTATATGAAGAAAAATTTAGGAGCGTATATTCCTCCTCGATATTCATCTGCCCCTTTATATAAAGCATTACCCTATGAGGTAAGAAAATAATAAAAAGCCATCCCTGGAATAGACGAAAACAGGGATGGCTTTTTAGTTGCACGTTTACTATTCTCAAGCAAAACACTGATTTTCAATACTCATTATAAAACCTCTGGCTAATTTTGCCTAAAT
>OGOR01000982.1_pt1 | contig 18493 bp, 30 predicted proteins | sample 1552771 | NCBI WGS metagenome assembly OGOR01 (sample SAMEA2580124, study PRJEB22360) | human gut metagenome | biome: human gut; feature: human-associated habitat; material: faeces | place: Denmark | collected 2008/2010
CAAGGAAAGATATTCGCTGGGGGGGGAATACCCCCCGTCCTTTAGCCACGGCACGCGTGGATTATTTTTTGTTGAATGTTATAGAGTATGACATCTTGGCTATCCTTATCGCCGGATGGATCGTGTATATCTCCCCGGTCTCGTCATCAACGACCGTGGTATTGTCCGGCACCGTTTTCAGAAACGCCTCCCGTTCTTTTATCTTGGCATCGAGAATCGTCCTTTCCTCGATCAACCTAGCGTAGACCGGGTCGTTGCAATTGGAGTGGTCGTAGGATACGCCTACCTCCTTCATCTTGACCGTGGCCCCGTTCCAAGAGCGCTCCTTCCCGTATTTCTCGATCTCGGAAAGGACAGCGTCCTTCATCCGGTCATCGTCCAGCGTCCTCTTGATGGTCTCTTGCATCGCCTTTAACTTGATGACGTGTGATACGGGGTCTACCTCCCCTTCCAGTACCGGGTTCAAAAGGTCTATGGATAAGGCCTCGATCTCGCTTCTCGTTAGCGGGGTCTTGCCGCTTAGCTCTAGTTCTTTGCTCATGACAGGTTGTTGTTTATTTTATAGTTGTTGTATATCTCGATAATGGATTCCATCTCAACCTTTCCGGCGATGTAAGCCTTGTTTATAAGGCTCTCCACGGAGAAGGGCTGGTTGGATTCCTTGGCCTTCTTCTCGTTCTTGTATATCCACTCCGATATGGATTTCATGGCGCTCTCGTTGTTTATATGATCTCTCGTAAGCTCTTTCTTCTGGTTTGAGCTTGCCGTTTTTTTAGGCAGCTCCTTTTGGGCGGTATTACCGTTCGCTATGTTAGCGTCCTCGTCATCGTCGGCCACGATGCCAAGGATGGCGCAAAAGGCGTATCTCTTGGCGTACGTGATGGCCGATCCTATGGATTGAGCGTCCGCCGTATTGGATGGCATCCTTACCTTGGACGATATCCATTGGCCGGAGGAATGAAGCAGTATGGTCCGGATAGAGTAATCATCCTCTATTAGCTGACATACAGCAAGCTCGTTATCGGCTAATGGTTGTTTCGCCGCCCTTTTGCATTCGGATAGGTCCGCGTACTTAAACTTGTACTCTAGTCCAGTTTTAGTCTTTACCTTGACCTCTGAATTGAGGCTTGGTTGCTCTAGCGACCCTTGGAACTTGGCCAACGCTATGGCTAATTTGTCAATCTCTTCTGATTTGTCCATGTTGTCTTGTATTTAAATTCGTCAGCCTCCGGGAGTCGAACCCGGACTAAGACCATCGGCCGCCCTGCCCTTATTACCGTGTCCCTTTCCACCGGGCCAATGATATCGTCATGGCCTACCACTTGTCTAGGATATCGGTTGCCGGTCTGGGTCGGGGTTGCACCTCGTAAGGGCGGGATGTTACCAATTATATGAATCACATAGGAACCTAAGTTCCTCCATGCTCTCCTCATATTCCTCGTTGTCTTCCTCCCCGTCGTACTCGTAATCTCCGTCGGGGTCTTTGATGTAGATGTCTCTCATATATCTTGATTTGTGGGCCTCCGGGAGTCGAACCCGGCCATCCCCATGTTAGGGGCGCTCTACCGATAAGCTAAGGCATTGAATTTATTCGATCTCAATAATCTCGAATTTTCCTTTCTTTATATATATCTTATGATTGTAGTAATCTTTGATTATTCCATGATCGGAAACTGTATTTATGTTCCCTGTGCAATCCTCAACATATGAGTTATCGTAAGCCTTGACCGTGGCAGAGCCGTAAGCCTCGACCTTGGCAGAGTCGCAAGCCTCGACCGTGGCAGAGCCGCAAGCCTCGACCGTGGCAGAGTTGTAAGCCTCGACCGTGGCAGAGTCGCAAGCCTCGACCGTGGCAGAGTCGTAAGCCTTGACCGTGGCAGAGTCGTAAGCCTCGACCTTGGCAGAGCCGTAAGCCTTGACCGTGGCAGAGCCGTAAGCCTTGACCGTGGCAGAGCCGTAAGCCTCGACCTTGGCAGAGTTGTAAGCCTTGACCGTGGCAGAGTCGTAAGCCTCGACCGTGGCAGAGCCGTAAGCCTCGACCGTGGCAGAGCCGTAAGCCTCGACCGTGGCAGAGCCGCAAGCAAATGATTTAGCATTAGAGGTGTGTTCTTTTCTTGTGTAAATACCGGCTTCGGCTAATTCCTCTTCAGAAAAGTTATTTTCTAGGTAATTTGCGTCAATCATCTTGGATGCACTCAAGACCCAATACCAATTATTGGTTATTGCTTTCAGCAAATCTTGTTTGCTTTTTGCGTTTAACCCCATCCTGTATCCATCTTGACAAGCGTTATGTTTTTTAGCCCGTTCAAGCAGATCCTTCTTTAATTCCTCGAATGTCTTCATTATTTCTCGTTTATAAGTTTTATAATATCTTTCCTGATTTGTATAAGCTCCTCCTTGCTAAGAGAATTTAGCTCGTCTAGGATATCGTCCTTCCTCGATCGATTCGGTCTTGATGGGGCTTGTACCACGTACAACACCCCGAAATCATTTTTCTGACTCATAAGTCATTATAACTATTTGGTGTACCACAATAAAGATTGATATGATCGATAAGATCAAGAGGTGAATATTGAATGGCTTATCGTACCACTCAAATATTGACACTATTGATATTAGTCCTAGTATGGTAGCGGAGATCATCCTAAAAGAGAAGACGATCACGCTCTTTGTGGCCCGGAATATCTTCCAGAGCCACGCTTGGTTTCTCTTTATCATATGTTGTTGATTTAAATTGATCGATGTGAAAAGGCCTCATATCCTCACGGACGGAGACCTGCGTTGCAATGTCTAAAACTATTTGTGACTTAAAAATAGATGAATAAGCACCCTCTAGGGGTGAAACGTGCTCCCTGCCGGGCTTGAACCAGCGACCTCCCGGTTATGAGCCGGATGCTCTCGACCAACTGAGCTAAGGGAGCGTTTGCCGGGGAATCCCACCCCGGCACAGTTTAAGTAAAAACTAATATTCCTTCCTGCCTCACGGCGGTATATTAAGGTCTTGGTAGCTTTATTACACATAAACATGTCAAACAGTGCAAATGGTTTCGTCCCGCCTCCGGTCTTGCTCCGGAACCTGCGAGTCTTTGGCTCTCTTGGCGGGATTGCTTAACTTTACGGCGCTAAACATAAATATTAAGCTTATGAAATTAACAGATGAACGTTTGGACGAGATAACGTCCGAGATTTTAAAGAAAGCGGGTAAGTTCCGTTGTCCTATTTGCGGTTCGACTTCTGGTTTTACCTTTCCCGAAAATGAATTCGAGTTGCTTTCTGCTACCAAAGAAGGACAAAGCCTTGTCTTCAAGGAGGGGGAAAATGATTATTTTCGTTTATTCCCATTGACTTGTGATAATTGCGGCTTCGTGGCGAACTTCAATCTCCAGAAGATTGATAGGTTTTTAAGGCAAAAAGAGAAGTAGCCACGTCTTCGTTATCTTTTCTAAAGAAACTTTTGGTCGATCCGTTCGTCTTTTGATCATGATTTTCAGATGATGTGCGGATCGATTTTATAGTGTCTATAAATGATTCCACGATTTTTTTAATTGTAATGCCCATATCCTTTATATATTTAATGTTAGCTCCCCCACAACCTCCAACGGTTTCGAACCCGAATCGTAGACGGGTAGGGGCCTTATAAGTAGGTCCGGACACCCCTAGCGCCACAGGTGCGATAAGGCCTAGGGACATCCGGGATGTTATTTCTTCTTGCCTTTGCCAAGGAAACGCTCTTGGGCGAGTTGGATATCCACCAAGATGTATTTCCCGTTTTGTTTTATAGCGTCACCAAACACTCCTCTCTTTTTGTATCTGGCGATTGTCGCCGGGCTTACTTGGAGCGTTTTAGCCAATGACTCAAGGCCCCTTACGTATTTAGGTTTATCCTTGGCCTCCTTGTTAATCCCAAGCCTCTCTATGATCAAGTCGGCCAGCTGCCCCGCCGTTACTTGTGTCGCCGGTAAATCCGCTATATTCTCCATATCGTTATTTATTATAATGTTATATTCTTTCCTCTACAGCCCCTGAAAGCCCTAGAGGATATCTCTATTTTAGCCACGGACCGACATCTTTGCCTTGTCCTTCTCATTTCCAGATGTGAGTCGGCGCAAAGGACAAGCAGCAATACGCACGCCACGGCGGAATGAACCATCTGCTGTATATCCACGTTAGCTTTTATATCGCATAGTCTCTCACATAGTTTTATGGCCAACTCCCTACCGTTCCTTACGCCTAGTATCTCGAAAGCCGTCCTTAGCTGGTTTATGATCGTATGTAACGACCTGCACTTTTTCTCGGCTATCTCTTTTTTCTCGAACCCTACGGCGTAATACTGGGCCGTGTAATCACATTCCTCGGTTAACTCGGTGAATACCCTTTCCATGATCTGTCATGTTAAGCGTCTGACATAAACGATCCCTTCTTCCTTGTTTGATACGGAAGACCATTTCCTTCCCTCTCTATAATACTTAGCGTTTAACAGAGACACGTTATTTCTAACCGTCTCCAACACTTCTATAGGGAAGGATAGTTTCTCAGATACTTTCATTTCTCTGATCTTTCTTTTGCTTTCCACTTTTTTCTGCATGATTTACATTTCCTTTTTATTTATAATAGCTCCCCCCCACAACCTCCAACGGTTTCGAGAACCCGAATCATAGACGGGTGGGGGAGTCTTAATCAACTCATGCAAAGCCGGAGTTCTCGGCTTGATCGTCTTTCCGATCTGTCGTCATCTTATGATTGTCTGTCCAATCTGTCATACTTTTGGCCGTATTAACCTCCTACTATATCTTAGATACGACTCGTAGGAAAAGTCGTATTATTTAGTACGATACGGTCTTCTTCTCCATCCACCGCAAGGATACCCGAATGGGATCGTACTGTTATACATTATTAAATATGTAGACTCCAACATCGGAACCGATCAAACTACATCGGGAGCGGGGATCATCATCCCTTCCGGTATCTTCGACTATCATAACCTTACCACCATACCTATATCTCTTACGTATATCCTCTTATGGGGGTAAGGATTTTATTCAATAAGTCAAAGAACTCTTTTTTAGTGGCCCTTCCGGGACTCAAACCCGGGACCTGCGGTTTAGGAAACCGTCGCTCTGTTCCGCTGAGCTAAAGGGCCTTATATTATTTTGGCATGTTTATGCCATTTCGTTATTTCAATCTTTATCGTATCTTTGTGCGTGATTGAATGATGATGCAAATATATAGTATTTTACTATACGATCAAACACTTGTAGAGTAAAATACTGTATAAAAGGTTTTTTTAACTTTTGATGTTTATGGATATTATGTAAAAATGTATGTCTAGTAGATTTTGCAAGTAAGACATTTGATCTTATTTATTTGTGTTTCAATGTTTTTATATTGATTTGCGGGGTTCGTTTTAGTAACTTGATATAGGAATAAATATATATAGTTTTTTGCTATACAATAAAATTAAGTAGAATGAGAATAACATCAGAAATAATTAGTTCTATTCTTGATAGAGAAGGTCTGAAGGCAGCAACATTTGCGAAAAGTGTTGGGGTTGTACCTACTCAAATATATGACCTTCAAAAAGGAAAGATTAAGAAAATATCTGAAGAGATTGCTGATAAAATAATATCTGTATATCCTCATTATAATAAAGTTTGGCTTCTTACAGGTGTTGGTGATATGCTAACCTCTGACGTTCCACCCGCACGATCAGTTGATATCCCGGAAGAAATAGGTGACGGCTTTAATCCAAGGGAACTGCTAGATATCATACATGACCTAACGGCGCAAGGCAAGCAAAACGCGGAGGCGAACGAGAGGAACAGCCGGAATATCGAGAAGCTCATAGGCCTGTTGGCCGAGTCGTTGAAGCAAGAGAGAGACGAGAGGTCCGGAAGCCGGCAAGGAGAGAAAGATTCTGCTTAATAACATGTGAGCGTTGCAAAACAAACTTTTTCGCTATACTGTTTAATTATTACCTTAAAAAATCTAATTAATATGGTTGGCGATTATGACGATAGAGTAGAGCAGATTATTCGTTTGACGGAAGATTTGTTTTTAGAGAAAAGAAAAGTGGTAATGACGGTGAGAGTTTATAACCGTGGTATAGCGAATCCTGAGATATCCAAGCGATGCCTTTATGTCAAGCGTAGGAATGTTGATTCGAGCGAATTTTCAACATAGAGATATTTACTATAGCGATAAGTGAAATAGACCAATAAAACACGCCCGTGTCAGAAAAAACACGGGCGTTATACTTTTTGATGCGACAAATAGAACTATTTTGTCCTTTCGACCAAAATCTTTGAAATTCGAACTTGCAGTTGTTGCAACTCAAGGCTGCTCAACCCTTCCAGATCTACATTTGCAATCTTTATTTTCTTATTGCTCTCGTCAAAGGAATTTTTACTCTCCTCCAAAAGAGCGGTTACTAACTCGTCTATTTGCCCCTTGATTTTTTGAGCCTTTAGCTCATAATTGATAGTTCTTGCCATGATGTTAGTTTTTAATGTTATTTATTTGTGAAATCAAGCTTATAGCCTAAAGCATCGCCTATTTTGGACAATAGGTCAACACCTGTGCTGTACTTCCCAGTTTCTATCCGGGCGATGTTTCCCGGCGCTAGCCCTGTAAGTTCAGCTAGTTTGTACTGTGATATCCCGGCCTCCATGCGGAGCTGGGCTATTCTTTTACCGATTCTTTCTCTATCTGTCATCTTTGGTGTCCTCCCAGTCACAGTAGTCGCAATACCATATTGCGGCCTGTCTTAAAATATCTTTTATTATCATATCTCTATCGGCTATTTTATCAAGTGTCGCCGAGTAATGCAACGCTATTGTCATTCGTTCGTTTTCTCCAAGCATGTTGGTATTCGAAAAGTTGAATGACAATACGTCTTCTTCCAATACGACATCATCTTTTAATAATACCTCCATCACGCTAGCGGAGCGGGTGTGTAAGATGACATTTCTCCCATATAAGGGATCTCCGCCTTTTTCGTGGCCGGAGCCTTCGACGAAGGCGAATTCTGGAAGGGTCAAAGATATATTTCTCATATTAATAAATAACATCATTTATAAGTTCTGGATCAGCCGCTAAATCAACCACTCCCATTATCTTATCTGTCATTGAACCCGTAGGATATACGTGGCTGCTGAAGCGATATTTTATTCCTCCGTAGTAGTAATATCTACTTTCCGAAATATTGCTCTGAATCCTTTGGCAACCTTCTTTTAGCAAGAAGGATTCAAATTTGTCTATCTTCTTTTTTAAAGAAAGAAAATCGTTGACATTTGTAAGATAGCTCTCGAAAGCTTGCTCAAATGAAATGTCGCCGTATGTCCTTTTGAAATTGGCATTAGGAGTAATACCATCTCTGCCTTTTGTGTTGTTCTTAACGAAAAGTTCAAATAGCTTTCTAGTTGTCATTGTCTTTACGCCGCTTATAGGTTGCCGCCCTGTTTTGTTTAAAGTATCTTTTGTTTTTATCATCTGGGATAATCAGCTATTCACTGTAATTACTGTGTAAAATGGATCCTCCATCCCTACTTGACAGTAGGCATTGCCTTCCTTGTCCACCCAAACAGCCTTACCATAGCTGCTATCTGGATGATTGGTAGTGGATGTTACTTCAATCTCTTCGCCATTAAAATTATTTTTAAGATATGTTTTCATAAGATGTTAATTTAAAAATCATAAATTCAATTATTCTTCGTAATCTCCAATTGCATAGGTTATCTTTTCTGCCATAATTTTGCAAGCATGCCTCAGCCCGTTTAAGTTAACCCTTAGAGTCATCATGTCGCCTATAGCGACATCATCCTCTACGCCGTCATGCTCAGGAAAAGCAAGGTCATTTAATTCAAGACCACAATTACTAGCAGTGTTGTTAATAATATTATAGACTTTTTCAACCTCAAGGTTGATAGCGTTAATTTGTTCTAATGTCATATTAATTGCCCGTCACGCCGGTAGCTCAGCTTTTATTATTATTTATTGTAACTCTCCCTTTAAAATGTCATTAACGTAAAGCAAAAAGTTTCTGTCGCTTACTTGATCATCGGCAAAACAATCAAACAACATGCCGTTGCCAAGTTTGGATATTTTTTCAAATGCGGTTTGCATTAATTGAGATGCTTTTTCCCTTGTGCTCTCAGGGGCTTCGTTAACAAATTTATCGATTCTTTTTTTGACATCTTCAAGCATCATTTCATGTGATTGCTTTCTGCCTTGTCCTGTCTTGGATAGTTCTCTATACGTAGATGTATTCATTTCCTTAATGCCGCTTATCCGTTGCCGCCGGTTCTATTGTTATTTTGATATTGCAAATATACTATCAAATTTGATAGTACGCAAGTTTTTAGAGGATTATTTTTATGTTCTATGGCATGTTTTCTTTCTCTTTTTCCTCCAGCACCTTTTTAAGCTGATATAGGCTCAAAATATCATACTCAAATGTTGGATTTTCCCAGTTTCTTCGGACGGAGTTTGTCTGTACAGAAATGAATTTATGGAGGTCAAATATGTATTGACACGGGCTTAGCCGGATCTCGTTAAATGTTATCTCGTAGTTATCAAACCACTCCAAAAGCTGTTTTAATTCATCGTTCATAATATATTCTTTTTTATATAAGGTACTTGTTTATATCTTATCGAACTTGCTCATCTCGTCCTCCTTCAGCTTATCCACTATATGAGTGTAAGGTTTCATGGCCTTGAGGTCGTTGTGCCCTGTCCATCTCATGATAACTTGAGGGGGGATGCCTAGCATAAGGGCGTTGACGACGAATGTCTTTCTGGCGACATGGGTAGTAAGCCGTTCCCATTTATGAAATGTCTGCTGTATTCGCTTGTTGCCCTCGTACCATACCTCGGTTATCTCGGAGTCCAGCTCCGCCATCTTGCCGAGATCCTTTAGATGCATGTTGTATTTCTGATTGGACAAGACCGGCAGCGCCTTCCCGTTCTTGAGCTTGATGTCTTCGTATTTATCAAGTATTGATTTGCTGTACTTGTTCAACTCGATCTGTATGTTGTCGCTGTCCTTCTGTGTCACGATGTCAATCTTCCCGTTAATGATATCTGTCTTCCTTAAGTTATATACGTCGGAGTAACGGAGGCCGGTGAAGCAGCAGAAGCAGAAAACGTCACGGACGGTGGATAACGTCCCTTCCTTTATATACATATTATATATACGCATCAGTTCCTCCCATGTCAAGTATATGACTTTCTTCAGATCGAAGTTCGCCCCTTTAAGCCTTGGGCTGAACCTTCGATAGTCCTTTCTCGTGTTGTATCCCTTGTCGTCGGCCCATAAAAGGAATTGCTTTATAAAGTGCAGGTACTTGTTCAACGTGGTATTCCTTATACCTTTGTATTCCCTTAAGAACTCTACGAAGTCTTGCAAGGTATCCTCCGACAGGTCATCGAACTTGATCAGTGGATTGAACTCCTCCAGAAGGTGCATGATCGAGTTATGTTTGTAGTGCGATGTCTTCGTCCATGCGTTCTGCCTCCCTACCGTATCGATAAACTCCTTGTAGATATCGAACAGGGATACCGGCTTCCTCTCTTCCTCCTTCGCCCGGCCTGTCGCAACCTTGAACTTTTCCTTGATATCGTTGGATCTAGGCATCTCGCCCTCTCTCTCGTATTGGCGGAATATATTTTGCAATGTGGCACGTATATCGTCAAGATCGGAATTTATCTCGGACGAGCTTTCCCCGGCCTTGTTGAAGCATCCGTTCTTGACGATACCTTTCTCCGGGATGAACTTATTAGCGTCTATCCTGTGCCCCGTGGAGAGCGTGATCCTGTTCCGGTTGAATGTCACCACGCACCTGATGGGGACGTTCTTGGTAATCAATTCCCCCTCCTTCCTTCTTTTCTCTATCTCGAATGTTATGCTCCTCTTTATTTCCATGATAAAAACGTGTTGCGTGTAACTACGCGAATTTACACGCAAAAAACATGACATCATATGATATTACATGATATTTGTTGACTGTTTAAAAACACACGAATGTATTGAACATGAGCGCATATGATATTGTTTGATACTGTATGATAGTATAAGTTATGGTCTCTCCATCTCCACAATAGCCTTGGTAATTTACTGATTGTCAAGGCTATTTTTGTTGTTACACGTAAAAATACACGTAAAAGGCGTTTTTTTATAGGATTTTTGATGTCTTAATTCTCCATCGTGACAAATATAACGTTTTTCCTTCTCAACTCCCAATTATGATCAATAACATATTTTATGGATACAGTGTAGCCGTCATGTATATTATTCATTATATTTGCGGGACAGGTGCGTAACTTAAAGTTACGAAAATATGTTTTCAAATATTTTTGAGCTCAAATCCATTCGTGAGCAAAAGTACAGACTCTCTGAGCGTGAATCGGAGATCGCTAAACCTGTGTTAACCGACTTGGGCATGATCGATACCCTATATGAGTGGTTCAAGGAGATAGCCCTTGATGGTAAAGAACTTCCAAAAGGGAATGTCTCCCAAAGGAAAAAATTCATTTTCATAATCTTATATCTTTATTCACCTACAACCTTAGCTGGTGGAAAAATGAGGGCTGGTTTAAGGGAAAAACTAGCTGAGGTATTTCCTATAAAGGAAAAATCGGTAGTATCCAACAACACTAACAATTTAGTATTTTCCTATCAACTCTATAAATATTTTCGTCAAGACGTTGAAAGGATATATAAGGAGATAATATTACGTTTGGGAAAATATCTAGAAAATAAAACACAACAACTTGGGTGATGTTGTGAATAAATAAATCTTTATTTATGATGTGCTATTGGTCATATATATCTTTGGATAACAAAATATTGAGATATGTGTGCGGCACCAAGAGGAAATCAGTTTTGGAAACTAAGGAACAAGCATGGGCGTGACAAGTTATTTGCCACGCCTGAGTTGCTATGGGAATCTGCATGTGAATATTTTGAATGGTGTGATAAGCATCCTTGGAAGGTAGTTAAGAATAAGACTAAAGGCAAGACCAAGGAAAAGGAGGAGACCCCGACGCAAAGGCCTTATAGTTTAAGCGGGTTTATGCTTTACTGTGACGCTAACGAGGCTTATTGGAGGCAATTTAAGGCTGCTAAGAACCATATAGATTTTTCTACGGTCATATCGCGTATAGAGAGCGTAATTGAGACTCAACAATTCGAAGGTGCGGTAGTGGGAGCGTTTAACGCAAATATTATCGCTAGGAAACTTGGATTATCCGATAAACAAGATGATCAGGGAACGAATGAGAAGGGTAGCAAGAAAATATCTGAGTGGATTAAATCTTTTTAGGAATGGTCCCGGTATTTAACATAAAACCCCAATTACCTTACAAGCCCTTGTATGAGGATGCTGATAAATTTATCATTCTTATAACGGGAGGTAGGGGCAGTGGAAAAAGTTTTAATGCCTCTACTTTTATAGAGCGACTATCTTTTGAGTCTGGGCATATAATCTTATTTTGCCGTTATACGATGGTTGCCGCTTCCATGTCAGTGATTCCGGAGTTGCAGGAGAAGATTGAGTTGGAGGGAACGGATGAGTTTTTTGATATAACTAATAAGGATATCATCAATAATTACTCAGATAGCAAAATCCTCTTTCGTGGAATAAAAACATCGTCCGGAAATCAGACGGCACGGCTCAAATCAATTAAAGGGCTTACGACCTTTGTGTGTGATGAGGCGGAGGAATGGACTTCAGAATCCGACTTCGACAAAATAATGTTGTCCATACGCCAAAAGGGGATTCAGAACCGGATTATCATAGTAATGAATCCCACAGATTCCAATCATTTTATCTATAAGAAGTATATTGAGAATACTCATAAGCTGGTGGAGATAGACGGTGTGCAGGTGCAGATATCTACTCATCCAAATGTATTACATATACATACGACCTATTTGGATAATATTGATAACTTATCGCCCCAATTTCTTGGAGAGGTGAGACGAATGAAAGAGTATAATCCAGATAAATATGCTCATGTGGTTATCGGTCGATGGGCTGATGTTGCGGAAGGTGCAGTATTTAAGAAATGGGGTATCGTTAAAGATTTTCCTCAGTGGTGTAAGAAAGTGGCTATTGGGCAAGACTTTGGTTTCTCCAACGATCCATCCGCTGCGGTCAGATGCGGAATCATTGATAATAGGTTGTATGTGGATGAGCTTTTCTATGAGACGGATATGCTTTCATCTGCCATAGCTAAAAAGCTCCGCCCTTATTCATTGAAAGTATTTGCCGACTCGCAAGATCCACGTCTTATCCAAGAGATAAAGAACAGGGGGGTCAATATTTACCCAGTAGATAAGTATCCGGGATCTATTAAGGCTGGGATTGATAAGATTAAGGATATGGAGCTATTTGTCACGGAGCATTCTTATAATCTCATAAAGGAGCTTCGCAACTATGTATGGGATAAGGACAAGGATGGAAATCGTATCAATGAGCCGATAGATGATTACAATCATCTCATGGACGGAATTAGGTACTATGTGTTGGGATGTCTTTTGGGGCGTGTTTTAAAGCCTAGGGATTATTCCGGAATATTTGGACATTAAAACGTAAAATTATGACACTTGAAGAGATTTTAGCGTTAGAAGATATAGATCAGAAGATCGAGTATTTAAAGAAAGGGAGAAGAACCCCTCTCCCCGACAATAGAGAGAATATGGCCGACTGGAATCCAGATCTGCATGAGATTATAACGGATAAAGAGAAATACCCGGATATAGAAATCGTGGATGAGAAAGAGGGAAAAGCTTATAATCACGACACCGGTGAATATATGGAAATTCCAGCCAAGAAACATACTGAGCCTTGTAATCGTATATCTATTCCTCTTGAGCAGGATATAACAAATATTCAAACGGCGTTTACCGTAGGAATAGAGCCTAAAATGGACTGTGCCCCTTCTAACGATGCGGAAAAGGCACTTTTTGCGGCTATTCAGCAGACCTTGAAGAAAAACAAGATCAAGTATCAAAACAAACGGGAGGTGCGATCTTGGCTGTCGGAACAAGAATGTGCGGAATATTGGTATGTCGTGGAAGACGATTCATTTTGGACTAAGCTAAGGAATAAGATCAAGATGGTTTTTTCAGGGAACGTATTTCCTTCTTATAAATTGAGGAGTGTTATATGGTCTCCTTTCAGAGGAGATAAATTATATCCATTTTTTGATGATTCAAACGATTTGGTCGCTTTCTCAAGAGAGTATAAAAAAAAGGATTTGGATGATAATGAGATAATATGTTTCCAGACGATAACATCCACTCATGTATATCAATGGGAGAATAGTGATGCATGGCAAGAGAAGAGGGAATCATCCTTTAGACATCTATTCTCAAAACTTCCGGTAATGTATTGCTATCGTTCTGAAAATTACTGCCATAAGATCAAGCCATTGCGTGTGAGAATAGAGAAGGTTTTATCTAATTACGCCGATTGTATAGACTATCATTTCTTCCCTTACTTGATGTTGTTCGGAGACATAGAAAACTTCTCTGGGAAGAGGAAGAATCGTATGATTCAACTTACTGGACCGGGGGCTAACGCTCAATATTTAACATGGAATCAAGTCCCGGACACTGTTCGTCTAGAGCTTGAGGGACTGACTAATAGAGCCTATGATATGACCAATACACCTCGTATTTCTCCCCAAGAGTTGAAAGGTATAGGCAATGCCGTATCAGGAAAGGCTTTTAGATATATCTTTATGGGAGCTCATATGGCGGTTTCGAACCATGCGGAGATAATAGGGGAGTTTTTCCAGAGAAGGGTTAATTTTTTAGTATCAGCAATGGGAGATATCAATCCCAGTCAATTTATGAAAGCGTCACAAACAATAGACATAGATGTTGATCTGGTTCCGTATATGATCGATGATATAGATGAGAGGGTTTATACGGCTACTAATGCGATAAACGGAAAGATCTGGAGTAGGAGAGAAGGTATTTTATTTGCCGGTAATGCGGAAAGGGTGGATGAGGTACTTAAAGAAATAGAGGAAGAGAATAGCGGTGATGGTGATGATGATCATTAATTTACAACAATGAACTCATTGTTGTATACCATGCCTCTCGGTATTTTATTCTATTATATACTCCAGCTACTTTTATCCCAAAGATTTTAAACAAAATTCATACGGTATGAAAGAAAAGATTTTTCAGAGCTTAAAACAAACTTTTTCCTCGAAGTATGGTGTAAGCGAAGAGGTGCTTCAGGGGTATGCTGAGTCTTTGGCAGCAACTGGGCTTGTAAATGATGAGAACCTCGCAACTGTTATTCAGGGGCAGGAAGCAGCTTTAAGGGCTTTCCAGCAGAATTTCGATAGAGTACGAAAAGAGGGTTCGGACTATAAGAAAGAACTGGATGAACTGAAAGCTAAGGGCAATAAAACGGGAGTTAAGCCAGAAGAAAAAACAGATGAAAAGCCTGATCTCGCAAGATTGGTGGTTGAAGCGGTAAATGCTGCTGTAAAACCCCTGTCCGATAAGCTTACTCAGCTTGAGGCGGAAAAAGTTCAGGCTACACGTCAAGAGCAAGTTCTTGCTAAGGCTAAGGAGTATGGCATTCCCGAAACGCTCATCCCTATATTGAAAGTCGCACAAGATGCAGACTTGGATATTTTTATGAAAGACGCTAAGCAGACATTTGTCAATGCAGGATTAGCGGGCGTAATATCTCCGGAGATCGGTGTCTCTGAAGAGAAGAACTCTGACGATATTGCGAATCTTATCAATAAAGGTACAGAAGAGATAAAGAAACAAAGTTAAATTTTAAGGTATAAAATTATGTCGGCAGGTGTTAAGTATGATTTAAATCCGATTGAGCCTAATATGCCGGAGATGTGCCGTTATGATACGGTATATCGATATTCTGGCGGTTTTAATTTGGATATATCTAACCTATCGGGGGTTAAGAATATTCCTCCTTGTACCCCCTTGGTACTAGATTTTAAAACTAGAACGGCAAAAGTTGTCATTAACGTGACAGTAGCCGAAGAAATTATAGCTGGTGGAACTTCTTTGAAAATAAATAAGAATTCATTGGCTTACGTAGGAATGCATTTGGGAAATGGAACTAATGGTGGTACCGTAGAGGCTATTGATAAGTCGGGACTGGAATATGACACGATAACATTGGCGGCCTCACCCACATTGGCGGCTAAAAAAGATGCGGTGTTGTTTGAGGCTTCATCCGCTGCTGGAAAAACTCCTAAGGCCATGGCTATGGCACTGAATTACGCTTGGACGAAAGTTGAGGATGGGGCCACTATCACAGCCGTGGGACAAGCCTATGAGATTAGGCCTACCCGACTGATTGTCCCTATCTCGGATAAAGACAAGGAGTCATTGGGCGATAGATTTATGTTCACGTATTAAGGAAGGAGGATTTATGTATTTGACAATTCAAACATTATTGAATGACCCTAATATTGTAAAGGCGGTCATTGACAGGGTGCAAGCGCTTCGCCTAGATACTATTTTCTGGAAAAAACATCTTGATTTTGAGGAGACTAAATCTAGGGTGTTTAAGACCTATCTAGGTACGGTAACAGGCGTTACTGCGGGTTCTATTATTGATCGGAACTCAAATAAGCCATTGAGAGAGCGTAAATCCCTTGGATCAGGGTATGGGGAGGTTGCTTATTTAGGAGATCGTTATCAGATGGATAATGATCGTTTGGATATGCTACAAGAGCTTATTACCAAATTCAATACCTCAAGAACGCAAGATCAGCGAACCGTATTGGACGATATTATCGCTTATATTGTGGATGATATGAGACAGATTCTCCTTGCTCCTCATAAGCGCATGGATATCGTGGATGGTGATTTGCGCTCCGACGGAAAGGCTTCCGTAAAAGTCGATGATAATCCTCAAGGAATAGAGTTGTTGGACATGGTTTTGCCTGTTCATAAAATAACTCCTCAAACCTCGGATAAGTCTCATTTCGTAAAGTACCTTATGGATCAGGTCGTGGAGTTGAGAACTAAATTTGGAGTTTTCCTATCTATGGAGATGTCACGGAAGACATTCATTAATTCTATCGTAGGATCGTCCGATTTCGGTGAATTTTATAAGCAATCCTTCGCCCAAAAAGAAGTACAACTATCCTCTGGATTGATGTCCAGCGAGATGGCCACGACTATCTTCCAAGGTTTGGGGCTTCCTTCTATCGTTATTAATGAAGATTTGGTGGAATTACCGGATGGAGGCTTCAAGCAAGTGTTTAAGGATAACCGCATATCACTGTTCACGACACCGAAGCAAGGCAAGATGAGATGGCATACTCCGTATGAAATAACCGATCCTGTGCCGGGCAAAAGCTATACCCGTTCAGAGGGAGGTATGTATATCTCTAATGTCCGTACAGATGAGGGTCGATTTATGGAATACGGAGCGGAATGGATTCCGGAGTATACATCTCCAAATAAGATCGTGATCATTGACTTAGATACAATGAACGTTGTATGACGGTAAATGACTACATAAGACAAAGGTTCCAAGCTTTCGGTATCGATTTATCGGAAGCTGACCTTTTGGACATATGTTTGAATGCTGAGGTCAGTGGAGAGGATGAGATGTGCAAGGATTGCCATGTTAGAGTTTCTGTGGCGATCGCTAGGTTTATTCCGTCTTTACTATTGAGAGCTACGTCTGTCAATGAAAGCGGGTTCTCTATGGCTTGGGATATCAATGGTGTTAAATCTTACTATTCCTTCCTTTGCAAAAAGAATGGGATAAAGGACGAGTTAAATGAAAAGGCTACGGTTAGATTGCTATGATATACGCTCCTCACATATTAGAACGAAAGGTTGTCAAGGAACCCGATATTGACGATAATGGCAATCCTGTGGAAGGCACGGGATCGGAATGTTGGGAGCTAGTGTCAACATGTAGGTGCGATGACAACGGAGCCGGTAAGCAGATTGGAGTAGGCGGTGAAATGCGTGCCTATGATTATCATGTTGTCATTAAGGGAAAACATCTTATTCCTATAGGCACTATGGTCCGGGTTTTGGATCAAGATGGTAATATACGTGGTGAAGGCGAGGTTTTGAAGCCCCTTATGTGTAACTTCCTAAGCTATTCAGAGATATGGATATAAAGGTCAGGTTTGATTTGTCTGATTTGGAACAGGAGTTGAAATCCTTGGACGATAAGGTGATAAATAAACTTATCCAAACGGGTGAGGCCGCTATCCAAAAGGCTGTCAAAAGCGGTCAATACGTGAATAGGACTGGAAACCTTAGAAGCTCGATAGGCTATGTGCTAGCCTATAACGGCAAGGTTATCAGGGAGGGAGGTTTCAAGAAAGTTGAGGGGTTCGGGCCTAACATGCAAAGAGCTAAGTTTACTACCAAGGAGGGTAAGAATGTCGATTTCTGGGCTAATGGGCCTAGCGGAGATGGAACGTTGGGTAGCGAGGAGGGACGTAAGCTTGCTACGGAACTGGCAACTTCTGCCAAGAATGGTTATACGATGGTAGTTGTAGCCGGTATGGGGTACGCTAGCTATGTCAATGCCAAGGGACTGGACGTTATGAATAGCGCTATGATAGAGATAAAAGAATTGCTTAAACCATGATGTCCACCGAGGATATAAAGGATTTGCTTTACCGTAAGCTCAAGGAGGTCTATTACGGCATACCTGTATATAAGGACAGGCATCCCCCCTATAAAAAGGGCAAGGTTCCGGAAAGGATTGTTGTCCACATGGGGACGATGTCCAATACGCCTTGGAGCATGGGATACGCTAACATCAATATCCTAGTGCCTTGCTTGGAGTCCATGGGCTACAAGACACCCAATAATACAAGGCTGAACGAGCTTCAAGAGATAGCGGAGAGAAATTTCTTGTCTTGCTATTTTGAGTACGGCGATAATAAGGGAAAATACTCGATAGAGGACTTGTCCACGGAGGAAGACCCGGATACGGACTCTTACTTCGTTAACGTGAGATTATTTATTAAGGTTGCTAATTTTAAAATGAGATAAGATATGGCTAACGAGAAGATTATGGCCGTGGGTATCAAGAAACTGTATTATGGTCCGGTTATCACGGACTCTACGTTTGATCCCACGAAATTAAAGACTCTGTTGTCCGGGGAAACCTTGACGGAGGTCATTAACGTGCATCAAGATACTTGGAGTTATGAGGAGGCTGAGGCTAGCGTGACCGAGTACAAGAACCAGTTGTCTAAGAATACATACAGGCAAACCCAAGAGCAGGGAACCGTTCAAGTCTCCTTCACTATTGGGCAATATGATTTCCAGACGAAAGCGGATTTGCAAGGAGGCACGGCTACCGCTACGGGTTGGCAGAGAGCTAGGGGATATCAAGAGATCTATAAATGCGTGATCGCTGAGACCGAGGATGATGTGTGGATCGTGTTCCCGAAAGCGGCTATCGTTGGCCGTGGGGCCGATACGGACGGCGCTATTGGCTTGGCGGTCGCC
>OGOR01000995.1_pt1 | contig 18379 bp, 10 predicted proteins | sample 1552771 | NCBI WGS metagenome assembly OGOR01 (sample SAMEA2580124, study PRJEB22360) | human gut metagenome | biome: human gut; feature: human-associated habitat; material: faeces | place: Denmark | collected 2008/2010
AGATATGGAAGCTTGCTGTAAAGGGCGGTCCGCCTAGCCGCCAGCCAATAAGTTCTTGTTGTTGAAGGCTACCCCGTTTATCCGGTCACCGTTTATTTTTCGGAACGGACTGCTGTTCTCGGGATGTTTCATACCGCTGAGCGGGTTAGTGACCCCGAACAGGACGGTTCCGAAGTAACGGGTATCGATAATTTCTCCCGTGCTACCGTCCGTTTCATACTGATTGATGAGATTCAGCGTAGGGGCTACACGTCCGTATCCGTTGTATGATCGGGGTTGGGAAGGCCGCCATCCGGCGAAGCGGGTATCTCCGGTAGAGGTGGACTCCGTACCTATCTCGAACAAGGACTCCGAGCTGTAATTGCCTGCCCTGCGGAATATCTCTTCAAAGTTATTATGTAGCGGATAATCCTCTTCCATTGCTTTCACTATTTCCACAATCTCCTCATAGCACTTGTCCGCTTTCTCCTGATCATGATTGAAATAAATCTCGTTGGCCGCCTGATATAGCAAGGCCTTTGCCAGTAAGCCTTGTGCTGTTCCCAGATGAGCACGTCCTTGCCAGTCGGTAGTGTAAAGCTCCGTCCATTCCTGTTTGGTGGGAATATACTTCACGGCTTGGCGCAAGTCCTCCACAATATAGTCATAAAGCTGCGTCACAGACTTGTCATTGGTCAGCCGGGCATATTCGGCAGGAGTGATGTCTCCCTCTTCGGGCAGGATAACCACCTCTCCGAACGTATTGACAAGCATCATATAGAAGAAAGCGCGCACTACTCTGTTCTCGGCAATCAGCCCGTTCTTATATTTGTTCATGAACTCGTCAAAGTAGCTTTCCAGTGCGCGTATATTGATATTTGTGCGGTCTATTCCCTTGTAACTTGCCGTCTATATATCATTGATATAATTGGTGGAAGAAGGAGTGATTCCGTAGAAGTTCTGAAACTGATTATACAAGCGGTTGTGCGTGATTCCTCCGGCGTCGCTGAGTATGGAACCCCTCAATGCATTATCCGAAGCGATTTCTCCCATAGTACTGAAAGCATCGCCTTGCCCTTCCCCTAATGTGAGTATGGCACTGTAAACAGACGAACTGAGTTTGATAGGATCGTTCAGCGATACGGAGGGAGTCATATTATGTGCCGGTTTATCCAGAAAGTTATCCATACAGGAGGATAAGAATCCGGCAAGCAGACCGGTCATCACGGTGGTTATAATGATTCTTTTGTTCTTCATGATTCTTGTTTTTTATCGTTTAGAAAGAAAAGGAAGTACCTACTGTAAATGTACGGTTGTCAGGGTATAATCCGAAATTATCGATACCGCCCCTGTTGGCATTGCCCGTAGCGCCGATATGTGTCTTATATCCCGTTGCTTTGGTGAACGTATGTAAATTGGCTCCCGACAGGAAAATGCGGGCGTTCCTCATACGAATCTTTCTCAGCAGCTTGTGGGGGAAAGCATAGGAGAGCTGTACATTGGCAATGCTCAGGTAGTCTCCGTCCTCGATGAAATAGCTGCTGTCCATAGATGAGGCGTCTCCACGTACAAACACACGCGGGATATGATAAGATGTACCTTCACCGTGCCATGCACCGAGCATATCGGTTGTGAAGTTCTGTTCATTCTGGCGGTACTGGGTGCGTCGGTTATAAATCTTATGCCCCAGTCCGCTGGTGAGGTCTACTATAAGCGTGAACCCCTTGTAGGAGAATCTTGCATTGAACCCAAGCTGTACTTTCGGGATATAAGAACCCAGATAAACATAATCGTTGGTATCGATCACTTTGTCACCGTTCACATCCTCAAATATCAGCTCGCCCACACGTGTGCCGCTTATATGAGGCAGACTTGCCAATTGTTCGTCATTCTGGAAGACCCCGACAGCTTTGTATCCCCAGAAGCTGCCGATAGGATAGCCCTCCATTGTACGGTTGGGAGCATTGCTGATACCACCGATATTATCGTTGATTTTCTTCACATTGTTCTTGACGGTAGAACCGGTGAAAGTGAACATACTGTTTACCTTTCCCAATTTAGGAGAATAGGCTACATTCCACTCGAATCCTTTGTTGCTTACCGTTCCGATATTGCTTGTCACGTTAAACTTCGACGGCTGAATCAGTAACGGCATCATAACCTTCGATGTCTCTTTGTGGAACCAGTCTACCGATACGGAGAGAAGATTGCGGAAAGCGGCGAAGTCGATTCCCAGGTTGAAAGATTTCATCTCTTCCCATGACAGGGTAGTGTCGTACATCAATCGCAGTGCGTCCGTAGAATAAATGCTATTATTAGGTCCCGTTACGATATTCACGCTGTTGGCGTAGAGTGTCTGCGCATTGCTCACCCCTTTATCGTTGCCGACTACTCCGTAGCTCGCTCTGAGTTTCAGCTTGTCCAACCATCGCGTACCTTTCAGGAAATTCTCTTCAGACATCGTCCAGCCCAGTCCCAATGACGGGAAGAACCCGTAGCGATTGTCCTTAGGATAAGCGGACGAACCGTCCACACGTCCGGTAGCTATAACATTATAACGTCCTTTCAAGGTATAGGTGATACGTCCGAGATAAGACACATAACTCTTTTCCGAGCCACCGTCCTCACCGGTAACGGTTGTTCCCTGTCCTGCGTACCATAAGTTCTGGTTCTTCCAGGCTTCCCACGGAAGTCCGGTAGCAAACAGATTGGCATACTGTGTGCGGTAATATTGCATGGTGAATCCACCCATGACTGTCAGCCGATGGTCTTTCTTGTGCAGATTGTATGTCAGCGTGTTTTCCAACTGCCATGAATTGTTGTTGAAACTGTTGTGGGTCAGTCGTGATATTTTGTAAGGCGAATTGGAGTCTTCCACGTTCTCCATGAAAGCCGGAAGGAAAATCTTCTCTTCCCCGTTGACATACGTTGTAGAGAAAGCAGTCCGGAACTTCAACGGCTTGATGATATCCCATTCCAGAAAATAATTACTGTTGAACCGGTTCGTTTTCCGGTAGCGGTCGTGCGTATAGTAAAGCAGGGCATACGGATTGTTGTCTCCTCCGTTGAAGTCGTTCTCACTATCACTGTCCCCTGTCAGATTGTACACGGGGGCATTCGGCAATCGTTTTCCTGTGAGTGAGAAGACGTTGTTGTCCACCCCTCCCTTATCGTCTGTGGTAAAGATCATATTCACTCCTATTTTCAGATTCTTGTAGAGCTGATAAGAAGCGTTGACTTTGGCATTCAGGCGTTTGTAATCAGTATATTCTATTACACCCTCCTGATGCAGATAACCCAATCCGGCATAGAAGTTGGCTTTCTTTGTGCTGCCCGATACGCTAAACTGATAATTGCCCGTCAATGCTGTGCGGTTGGCGAGATCCTGCCAATCGGTACCTGCGCCTGCCGTCTCCCAATCCGGATAAGGAATGGAGTTGATAGCGTCCGCGTTCTGATAATTATCCGCCAGATATTCCAAGTTGCGTATCTGCTGGTATTGGCTTGTGTTGGCGAGTGGCAGCAAGCGTTCCATCTCTGCCAGAGAGAAGCTGGCTGATGCATTCACACGGGTGACACCCTGCTCACCGGAACCCTGCCGGGTAGTGGCGAGAATCACTCCGTTGGCTCCTCTCGAACCGTAGATAGCGGTAGCCGAAGCGTCTTTCAATACCGTGATAGATAAGATATCGTTCGTATTGATGGCATTCAGTTCGTCCAGTGTCATGAACTGCCCGTCTACAACACAGATAGGTTCGGAATCATTGTACGAACCTACACCGCGTATACGGACAGAAGCCGTTGCACCCGGTTCGGAAGTGCCTAATACTTCCATTCCGGGAATCTTGCTTCCGATGGCGTCAAGCAGATTGACAGTCGGTATTTCGCTCAGTTCTTTGCCGGAAAGGGTGGAGATTGCTCCTGTCAGGTCCTCTTTCCGTTGCGAGCCGTAACCTACCACTACTTCCACCTGCTCCAGTTGGTTGACTGCCGGTTCCAGTTGTACACGGAGTTTTCTCCGGCCTTTCAGCTCTATTTCCCGTCTTTCATAACCGATGAAAGAGAAAACTAATGTAGCTCTTGGACCTGCTTTGATGGCGAAGTCTCCGTTTACTCCGGAGGAAGTGCCCCGTTGGGTTCCTTTCACTTGGATGGATACGCCGGGAAGCGGTTCTTCCGCTTCGTCGAGCACCACTCCACTGATTTGAATATTCTGCGCTTGCAACAGACTTGCCATTGCAAGCAGGCAAATCGTAAACAGCGTTCTATGCATTGGACTGAAATACATATTGTTCTTCATATTTTTCTGAGTTTAAGACTACTAAGGTGATTATAATTACTCCATGCAACGCTGAGGAACCTTGTACTGCTGTTGCAGTCTGGTGAGTTCCTTTTTCAGCTCCGCCGTTATTTTCTCCGTTCCTTTCTGACCGTAGATATTGTGCATTTCCATCGGGTCATTTTTCAGATCGTAGAGTTCCCATTCCTTATCCTGATAGAAATACATCAGTTTATAGCGCTCTCCCTTTACTCCGTAATGCTTGTGAACACTGTGGAAACCGGGAAATTCATAGAAGTGATAGTACAGGTACTTTCTCCAGTCCGGAGTTTTCTTGCCCTCCAGCAACGGGAGGAATGATACGCCCTGCATCTCTTTCGGGACATCAATACCACACATTTCCAGGAAAGTGGGAGCGAAGTCTATATTCTGTGTCAGTTTGGTGATATGCGTGCCCGCTTTGATTTTCGGAGGGAAGCGCATCATCATCGGCATTTTCATGGATTCCTCGTACATAAACCGCTTGTCAAACCAGCCATGTTCGCCGACGTAGAAGCCTTGATCGCTGCAATATACAATGATTGTATTGTCGAGCAATCCCTCTTTCTTCAGATAATCGAGCGTCTTGCCTATACTTTCGTCAAGGGAAGCGATGGTTGCCATATATTCGCGCGCATACCGTTGATACTTCCAGAGAGCGAGGTCTTTGCCTTGCAAATCGCGTTCCCATAGAGAGTTGTTCTTCTCACGATAGTTATCGTTGAAACGTTTCCATTGTTCGGGTGTCATACGACGGTTGAGGTGCTTCCACGGATCGAAGCGCAGCGAATCGCTACCTTTGGCTACGTTCATTTTCAGATCGTGCCCTTCGTACATATCACGGTAGATATTCATTTTCTGTTTCTGTGCCGCTTTACGTCCTTCGTAGTTGTCGAAGTAGTTGGCGGGCACGGGGAAGTCCACATTGTCATAAAGATGATAATGACGTTCGGCAGGCCACCAGTTGCGGTGCACGGCTTTGTGGTTCATCATCATAAAGAAAGGCTTGTTCCGGTCGCGGTGTTCCAGCCAGTCTATGGTCTTTTCGGTGATAATGTCCGTCACGTATCCGTCTATGCGTACCGTATCGTTCTCGGTGATGAAGTCGGGGTTGTAGTATTCTCCCTGATCGTTCAGGATAGTCCAATAATCAAATCCGGTAGGCTTCGTCACCAAATGCCATTTACCGATCAGAGCGGTCTGATAACCGTTCGCTCGGAATATCTTCTGTACTAATAGTTGCGAGCCGTCGAACTTGTTTCCGTTTCTCATAAATCCGTTGGCATGGCTATGCTTTCCGGACATTACCGCAGCGCGGCTGGGACCCGACAGGGAATTGCAACAATAATTGGCTTCGAAAAGCGCACCTTCGTTGGCTATCCGGTCAATGTTCGGAGTAGGTGCCAGGCGTGAGAATTCGGAGCCGTATGCACTGATGGCCTTCTCTGCATGGTCGTCCGACATAATAAAGAGAATGTTGGGAGCGGACTCCTTCGCTTTGTCTTGCGCATGAGTGCCGGCAAGTGGGAGTAGGGGAATCACTGCTCCTAATAATAGTTTGTTCTTGGCTACTGTTTTCATAAGTTCCATTAATTTTTCGTTGTGATGCAAAGGAAAGAATTGTTCGGCAAGGCATAAAAACAAGCAGTGCCATTTGGTTACGTCAGACCGATTTTTCTTAGGAAAACAGCTACTACATCACTACTTCACTTCTCTTTTTTTAATTGATAAACAGTTGATAATTAATGATATGTGATTACCCTATTTATAAAACATGAAAGTAGTCTGTATGCTTAGATATCAATGAGGAACTGTACCAGATCTACGCTTGAATCCAGTTCCATCTTTTTCCTGAGGCGGTATCTGGCTGTTTCCACCGCGCGCACTCCTATGTTCAGCATATCCGCCATGTCTTTGGTACTCATATTCAGGCGTAGCAAGGCGCATAATTTCAGGTCGTTCGGTGTCAGTTCGGGGAAACGTTGCCGTAGATTCCTGAAGAAGTGCTCATGAATCAGATCGAAATTGGAGAGAAACAGGTCCCATTCCTTGCCTTTTGTGGTGGCGTTGTCTATCATATCTATCAATTTCTGATAGTATTTATTGGGATATTGGCTGCCCAACATCCGTTTATGGTTCTCTATCTCCTCCTTGATGGTGAGCAGTATCTTGTTGTTCTCTATAATCGTCATGGTCGATTGCGTCAGTTCCTTGCCTTTGAACTGTATTTCGTCATTGAGCCGTTTGTTTTCAAGTTCAATGATTTGCTGTTCGCGCTCTTTGATGATATGTTGCTGTTGGCGCAGCGTTCTCCGGCGTACGCCTGCATAGACAGCAATGAAGATGATTGCCAGCAGACAGAAATAGCCGATATAGGCCCATGAACTCCGGTACCACGGCGGAAGGATACGGAATGCGAAAGAAGCGGTGGCTACAGCTATCCCTTTCTCGTCGATAGCCCTGCACTTCAGGCAATAGTCGCCTGCCGGAAGCCGTTGCATATTGATGGAAGGCGTGTTCTGCTTTTCCTGCCAATGCTTTTGGATACCGTTCTCTTCCAGTTTGAACTGAAAATAAATGTCTTCATTATAGGCAGGATAAGCTACCTGCACGTCCAGACTGTTAAAGTCGGAAGTCAGCAGGCACGGAGTGTCTCCGTTGCGCACGGGCAGGCTGTGTGTCTCGTCTTTCAGTATATTGTAAGAGGTGATATGGCTGAAAGTCATTTCCTGATTGAGGGACGGACGGCTGTCCTCCGGCTTGTTGGGGATAAGCACGAGTACATTCTCCGCACATAAGATGGAGTGCTCCGGTGTGATGGGGACGATACTCTCGAAATCCTTGTGCATCCGCAGATTATAACTGTCGAACAGCAATACTCTCTCTATGACCGGTGCTTCGGAAGCCGATATATTGACCAGTGCCACGCCCATATCGGTGATGAACCAGTAGTAAGTGTTATCCACCTTCACAATCTGTTTGGTGTGGGCTATGAACTCCAGATGGGTATTCAGCCGGTCGTACGGAACGATGGAGTCCGACAGGTCATTATACGTGTAGAACTGTTTTTCATTGGTAAATACGATTCTTCCGCCGACATTGAAAACACCGATGTGCGTCCGGCTTGAGTCTCCGATACAGGAGATGAATTCGTTTCCGGTGAAGCCCGTATGGTTCCGGTTCATTTTCAGCTTGTATATTCCCTTGCGTGTATGCGCTACCCAAAGGTTTCCGTTATTATCGAACTCCATGTATCGCGGATAACCGTTGAAGTTGTTAAGGCGCTGGCGGAACAGGTAGCCGCCGTCCGGTTCTACATCATAAAGGTTGATGGAATTATAACTGCCCAACAGGAAGCCTTTTCGATGTTGCGGGTAATGAATCTCCGTTCCCGCCAATGCTCCTCCTGTGGGATACATCTCGGTCAGGCGGTTTTGCCTATCCAGCAGGTATGTCGCTTTGCTATGCCCGATGATAAGTCCTTCTTCGGTTTTGAGCAGTTTCTGTACGTAGCCGCTTGGCAAGTTCATCTTTTCCGGCGAGAAATTCTGTTCCTGAGTCATGAATTTCCCTGCTTTTATTCGCCATAAACCTTGATTGGAGGCGATGTAGAGGTAATCATTCCATAGAGCGACATCAAAGATGGAACCGATACTTTGTTCTTTCAGGTAGTGGAAAGAGAAAGAATCATTGACAAAGGCGAGTGAAAGTCCCTTCTCCAGTCCGATCCAGATATTGTTGGCCTTGTCTTTAAAGAGTGACAAGACGGTATTGTGCTGTAACTTGTTCTGATGATCCAGTTTGTAAAGCAGGTTGCCTTGCGGGGTGAAACAGAGCAGGCCGTTACTGCGTGTTCCTGCCAGCAGATTGCCGTTCTCCGCATAAAGAGCTTCGTTATTGCCGATGATATCCGGTGTCTTGTTGATGGTCGATTGTGGGATGTATTTCCCTTGATCGTAAATCCAGAATCCTTGATTTTCTGTTTGGATGAGCAAACGGTTGCCTTCATAAGGCAATATACTGCGGACAGGGCTTTGGAAAGGGGCAGAGGAGGTGGGTAACTTGGTAAGGTTGTTCTTCTCCAGCAGATAAAGTTCGTCCTGAATCACCGCATAGATTTGGTTATTGACTTTATAAAGGCGTTGCATCATGTTTTTCATCGGATAGAAAGCAATCTTCTTCGATTGAGTATCGAAAGAGAAATAACCGGCAAAAGACTGGAAGTAAATCAGGTTTTCGTCCTGTTCGATACTCCATATATCCTTGTTCTTCAATTCCTTGTGTTGGAACAAGCTGGAGATAGAAGTGTAGACTAGTTTGCCATATTCGTTTCTTTCAAAGTAACCGAACTCTTCGTAGCTGCCGATATAGATACGGTCGTCCGGAGAGATATAAAGGGAACGGATGGTTCGGTTCTCGTTGGTGGTGTATGTCTGCCATGTTTTCCCGTCGTAACAGACCAGGCCGTTACGGTTGGCTACATAAATAACGCCTTTGCTGTCTTGTCCGATGTCCCAATTCTGGCACATCACTTCCTTATTCGTGAAGTTTCTGACGAATGGAATAGAGACTGCCAGAGCGTTGGCAGAGGTTAATAATACGATAATGAGCGCATAAATGTATTTCATAGTTCCAATATCATATAGGGGATTCCTCGACAAAAATACAAAACTTTGGGTAGGATGCAATGTAGAGTGCGAAAACATTTGTAATATATGTCGGCTTATTTTAGGCGGAATCTGTATATCTGTGGGAGTAAACATCCGTATATAAACTTCCGCTCTACTACTGCCAAACTTCCTTTCAATAGGAACTAAACTTCTTTCCTACCGCACATAATCTATAAACGAAGGCTTCGTTTTTAAAAATGAAAGTTCTGTTTTTATAAACAAAGCCTTTGTTTTTATAAACGCAACTTGCGTTTATAGATTACTAGTGCGGGATTCTAAGTTTATGTTCTATTGAAAGGAAGTTTGGCAGTAGTAAAACGGAAGTTAGTTACTAGTAGACGGGGAACAATCTCCCCGTCTACTCAAACTAAACCTGCTCTGTCTTACTGACTTCTTCCCCGTTCTTGTATGCCTTACCCTTTTCAGAGGTGACGGTAGAACCTTCCAAATTATAATTGTCGTTGTCTTTGAATGACTCGTTAAAGCCTTTGGTGGTAGCTGTATCTTTACTCCAGCCTATTGCGTAACAGATGATTGCATCTCCGTTGGCATTGGCTGATAATGTTCCTAACATTTTAGAGTCTTTGACGGGAAGCTTATCGGTCAATAATGCAGGGGCAGAGTTTCCTAAGAACCCTCCGAGCCATACTGTACCTGTTGTATTAGTGGATTTGGCGGTGATGTTAGATTCTGCTTCGACTGTACATTTAGCATTGGTCATTTTAGCCTCTGCCATCATTCCACCGATAATTCCTCCTATATGGGCATTCTTTGTACCTTGATTTTCTACTTTCAGCTCTCCTTTGTAAGATAAATCACAGTTGGCAACAGAAGAACTTTTTGTGAGTTCACCAATTACTCCTCCGTTTTTAACATCATTGTTTACTGTATTTGTTACGGTAATGTTAACTTCTGAACGGATATTTCCGGATAATACCGTATTATTGCTTTGTCCTATTAACCCTCCTGTTTGAGCAGCCCCTGTAGTTGTAATATTGATATTTCCTACGATAGTCAGATTCTTTATTTCGGCGTTATGGGTATAAGCGAAGAATCCGGTACCTCCTGATGCGGTTATTGTAGAAATCTTCATACCACTGATTGTTTTTCCGTTTCCATCAAATACACCGGAGAAAGTTTTGATAGGCTCCCAGTCTTCTTCATCGAGGGAAATATCATTATCCAATTTGAAATGTTTACCTGCAAAGACCGTACCTGCTTCACCTTCTTTTGAATCACGACTGATAGCCCGTAACTGTGCAGCATTCGTAATAATCCAGGGACTTGTTTCTGTTCCTTCCCCTGTCTTGGTATAATCTTCATCCGGTTCCGGCTCCGGTTCTTCCTCTTTGGCTACGGTCACTTCGAACGTATACTGCTGTCCTTTTTCTAAAGCAACACCTTCGAGCGTACCATTATAGACTTCGCCACTTTCATCTGTAACCGCTATTGCTAACTGCTTGCCGCTTAAATCGACAGGAAAGAGGAGCACGTTTGCTTCCAATTGCTGCAAAGCCTTGAAGTCTTTCAGATTCAGTGTCACCTTATTAGTGCTCTCATTCGTAACAAACTTAAAATCTGCGGCAGAAGCCGGATAATTGTTACAATTAACCGATTTGATAAGATTCTTGCCATTGGTGCTGATATCCACAGTTGTCGGGATGACCTCTGCGGGCAATGTGATCTTTAATGTCAGGATAGCCATTTGCGGTTGGAATTCAATCGTATTGATAGCACCGTTCCCGAAGGCACTGACACCGTACATATAGTAGAATGCTGACAAATGGTCTTTCGTCGCATTCCCTTTCTGGGTAAGAACATTCTGGGTATCGGTCGGATCTGTACCGGGAGCGAGTAGGGGAGTACTTGCTGCGTTTGCTTTCTCTTTGGCTTTTCCTGCGGGATAGAAAGCGCGGATATAATCACCCTCTTCCGGTGTGGGGAACGCTTTTTTGACCGCTTCAAATGTTGCCTCGCTCACTTGGGAATCTTCGGTGTAGAAGAGATCCTTCTCGGAATCGGCTTTTTTGGCATATAAAGCGATGGTATTGTCGGTATTCCATAGCATAGGTTCAGGTATAATAGCCTCAACGGTGGTTATTCCTTGACTGCTGCTGCCGCCCTGTGCGGAATCATCATCGTCGGAACAGCTGCTGATAAACAGTGCGGTGGCCAATGCTATGGAACATTGGATAAAATTGATGGTTTTCATGATGGTAAATTGATAGGTTATTGATTATAGCTTGTCTCCGATTTCGTTTTGAGTCTTTCGGAGTGTTTCTTTTAATTCGTTTATCACTTTCTGATACTTCTTGTTGTTGTATTGGTCCGTCATCTCGTGAGGATCGTTCTGTAAGTCGTAGAACTCCCATACAGGCTGGAAATTGGGCTTGTCGATAGAACCTTTCGTTCCGCATGACTTTCCGTAGAAATAAATCAGTTTGTAGCGGTCGGTGCGCAGTCCGTAGTGGGCGGGGATGTTGTAACCTTTGAAATTCATCCAATAACGGTAATACGCTGTCTTTCTTGCGTCGGGAGCTTCCTTGCCGTTTAGAGAAGCGGAGAAACTTCTGCCGTCCATATAGTCGGGAGTCGATATGCCTGCATACTCGAGAAGCGTCGGAGCAAAGTCGATGTTCTGTACGAAAGTCTTACAAATAGTGTGCTTCGGTATTCTTTTCGGGTAGCGGATAACTAATGGCATACGCAATGCCTCTTCGTACATCAACCGTTTGTCTACGAGCCCGTGCTCACCCATATAGAAGCCTTGATCGGAAGTATAGACGATGATGGTGTTGTTCAGTTGTCCGTTCTTTTCCAGATAATCGAGCAGGCGGCCTACATTCTCGTCTATTCCGGCGATGCAGGAAAGATAGGTGCGGATGTATTCTTGATAAGCGTCCTTCACTCTGTCTTCTTTGGGAAGTTCCTTGTTGGCAAACCGCCCTCCGGAAATCTTATTGTGCACGGACTTCAGTATAGGACGGCTGTCGAGGTTCTCATACAGGTTATCCGGTTCGGGAAATACAACGCCTTTGTACAGGTCTTTGTGTCTCTCAGCCGGAGTGAATGGTGTATGAGGTGCTTTGAAGTGGCACATCAGGAAGAAAGGCTTGTTCTTGTCCGTTTGCTCCATCCAATCGATACATTTGTCCGTGATGACATCCGTACAGTAACCTTTGGTGCGTACGGCGTGTTTCACGTCGAAAGGAAGTCCGCTTTCCATAAAACCGGGATTCTCGTATTTGCCTTGTCCGGGCATGACACTGTAGAAGTCGAAGCCTTCGGGCTGTGTGCCGATGTGCCATTTGCCTACGATGGCAGTCTGATAACCGTTCTTTTGGAGTTCCTTTGCCATAGAAGGATGTCCGGCAGGGAGTTCATCGGCGAGGGTATATACTTGGTTATGATGACTGTATTGCCCCGTCAGGATAGCCGCCCGGCTGGGAGTGCTGATGGAATTGGTGACAAAGCAGTTCTCCATCTTGACGCCTTCGTTGGCTATACGGTCGATATTGGGAGTTTTCACATAGTCTTTCAGTACTGAGGCGTATACACCGATGGTCTGGAAAGAATGGTCGTCGGACATGATATAGAGTATGTTCGGCCTGCCGTCGGCGGCAAAGGCGGCTACGGCGCTCAAAGACAGGGCTGCCGTGCTTATACCCGTTTGAAGGAATGAAGTTTTCATCGTAAATTAATGTTTAAAGTATCTATTCGTTTATTGTCTTTGTACATATCCAGGCTATATGCGCGCTTACTCCATCGGTCGTAAGGGAGTTGCAACACATTGATTCCCTGCTTTATCTCGTCCGGAGTGACTTTGCGGGCTTTCTCTTCACAGTTGATTGTAAAATAGATGTCAGCTGAGGCTGCGTCAGACCAGTATCGTATGTTGTAATCCTCTGTATCCGGATGAGCGGTCAGATCGACGGCTCCGGTCTGGAGATTGACAGGGTTCTGGCAGAATCCTTCAGGATAAGTCACCGCCTTGAATCCGGCCGCTTCAAGCCCCTGTCGGATAGGTTCGCTTTGCAGGGCTAGTTTCCATATCAATCCGCTGCGGTAATTCTCGATGACGGATACGACGGGCATTACGGAAATGGATAAATATCGGGAGTCTGCCCAAGCCAAACTTCTGTTGTAGGCATCCGTAATGCCGTAAGTTCCTTGTAGATGGGGCGTTTCATAGAGCGAGCGAATGACTTGCAGGGCATAGAACGGAGTGACGGGAATTGTTCCCATAGCTCCTGTGGTGCAAATCGTACCGTCGTCGCGGCTCTCTCCGGGGGCACGGCCTTTGTATCCTAAAGGCTCCGGTCCGTAGCAAGCACTCAATCCCCAGTTGTATTCGTCATACAGATACTCTTTCGGAGCGTCGTTCAGACTATAATGGCGGTTTATCAGCGCATGGTTGGTGCAGAACTCCCAATAATCTGCATAGTTATCCTGATATAAAAAAGGGTTTATCCATAGGAACGGATGCTGCGTGGTGAAGAGCGGACCGCCTTTTTCTTCTCCGCCCAGCTCGGACGTATATCCGTAGGTGGTACGGCCTGCATTGAAGAACTTATTTCCCCGCCATCCGTTGGTGTACACATCTTCCGTAACAGCATATTCTTCGGGAGCGGAAAGCGCGAGCAAGTAAGCGGGCAAGGCTTCGCAAGGACCGGTTATCTTGAGTGGAGCAAAGCCTAAGTCCTTATCCCATGCCCAATACAGCGTCTTCTCTCCGTTGGTGTAGAAGTTCCAGTCTATTTCGTTGTGGAACTTGCTGACAAAAGCCCTTGCTTCGGTTTCCGTTGCATCTTCCGAGTTGAAGTATTCGGAGCAGATGAATAGTCCCATCATCATAAAAGAAGTCTCCACCAAATCGCCTGCCGACTGTTGTTTCTGATTGAAAGGCAGGCCTGTCCCCGTCTTTCCGTCCATCCAATGCGACCATGCTCCGTGATAGCGTTCGGCCTTATTGAGGAAAGTACACATATCCAGAAAACGCTGTGCTCCTTCCTTGCGGGTGATCCAGCCACGTTCTACGGCAACGGGAATGGCGGTTGCCGCATATGCCGACCCTGCCAATGCCACTGTGTTTGTGGAGCGTTCCGTTCCTATCAGCGCCATTTTGCTGTCTGCCTGACAGTTCTCGTAGAAGAAGCGGAAGTATCCCCGCTGTATATCGGTCAACGTCTGCCTTTGCTTCTCAGGAGTATATTCCAGCGAATCGGCAAAGTAGTTCCCTTCCGGAACGGTGGGGACAGACGGTGTCTCCGGTTGTTCCGGTGAATGGAAATCCTGCTCGTCCAAACAGCTGGACAAGACGGTGACGGCTGTCAGGAGAAGACAAAGTATCGGTTGATGGCTCATCATTCAATCAGAGGGAATTAATTCAGTTGGACTTTTACTTCTGCTTTCGGTTGGCCATTTTCCTGCAGACGGATGATGCAGCGTTGCGTATCTTTCAATCCGCTACGGTCGAACGAGAGTTGGTTGAGGCCTTTCGGGTACTTCTTTGCGGGAATCTCCGAAAGCACTTTTGTGCCTGCCTCATTGCAGATTTGGAATGACACTTGTCCGGCTTCCTCCAGATAGAAATCCAGTTCGTACATTTTGCGGTCGGGGTGACGGAGCATATCGTAGTAGCCCGTGCGTGTGTCCGCAATGGCATACGGAAAACCTGTGGGATGGACGGGCAGATGAATGCCTGCTTTTTCCATACCTTTCCTGATGTCGGGATGATTGGCGAGCAGCTTCCATAGGAAACCGCTGCGGTAGTTCTCTATCATGATAACGATAGGAGCCTGGTCGATGGCGATTCTGCCTTTGAAATACCAGTCGTCTACAAGGCTGTAACCGTCTCCGAATCCTCCCGGAGTGTGCAGCTTCGGGCAGTTATAATGCAGGTTGAGCAACATCTGTATGGAATAGAAAGGCGTGTAAGGCATGGATGAGAGGGCGGCGGTAGGAGCTATCACGCCATCATCCCGTTTCGGAGTGCGTGGCTTGTACCCTTTCTTGACGGGCTGGTTCGGTCCGGAACCGGCACTTAGTCCCCAGTTGAACGCGTCATACCGGTATTCTTTGGGAGCTACTTCCATGCAATAATGCCTGTGTATCATGGCGTGGTACGTTCCATATTGCTGATAGTCTACGTATTCATCCTGCATCGTTTTGGGGTTTATCCCTAGAAATGAATAATGGGACAGGAACAGAGGGCCGCTCAATTGGGCTCCCATGACAAAAGGATAACCGTAATGCACACGGTTAGGTTTGCATATCTTTCCGTTCTGTTGCCATCCGTTCTTGTATATATCGGCACCGATGGCGTACTTGTCCGGTGCGCCCAAAGCAAGAATGTAGGTCACCAGCGCTTCATTGTATCCATGTAGCGGTAAGGTGTACGCTCCGTTCGTGCGTTCCCACAGCCAATATAACTCTCCGTTGTGCACGAAATCGCTCCATTGTATGGTCTTGCGGAAGCTGTCTACCGTTTTCCGTATCTCTTTTTCGACGGAATTGTTTTCTGTCAGGTAAGCTTGGGCGGCATACAACCCCATCATCATAAAGGAAGTTTCTACGAGATCTCCGGCTTCTATCTGTTTACCGAACTTCACGGGCTCACCTTCCGCGCTCATCCAATGCGACCATGCGCCTTTGATACGGTCTGCCTTGTTGAGATAGCGTACTAAGGACAGGATACGTTTGGCGCCCGCTTCGCGGCTAATCCATCCCCGCTCTATTCCCGTCAGTATCACCATGACGCCAAAACCGCTTCCTCCGGTAGTCAGATTCTTGTTGTTGACGTTGGCGCTGGCATGAATCATACCTGTCTGCTTGTTGGCAAACTGCCAGAAATGATTGAATGCGGCACGCTGTTCCTGCTCCAGCACTTTGCGTACGGAGTCGGGTTCGTATGAGAAAGTCGAAGTGGCCCGTGCGGGTGTTGCTGCATACCCTGATATATATAGGCTGCACATCAGAAGAAGACTGAATATTGTTTTTGTTAATAGGAAGTAATTCATAGCTTTTTATTTTTTGAGCAAAGTAAAGCTTTTCTTGCTTTCTACTCAAATTCCGGACGTCGTATCGAATACGTCAGTATGAAAAAAGAGAATCTTTTTACTACTATTTCTATACTACATTGGTAGATAAGTGATTGTGTATTAGTTGTGTGTATCTGCTATTTGTCTTTTGTTTCCTGCTGTCCATTTCATCCGTTTTTATGCGCTGTTTAGTTATTTGATGATGATATGGCATGTATTCAGACCTGATTTTGTATCTTGTTTGTTTTTTGCCGGTAGTCTTAAAAAATACAATACTCTCCTCGCTTTAAGTAAAAATTTCCTCCGAAACGTATTATAGTTCGTTAAAAAAGTGTACATTGCAACGTTTCTGGACATTTTTGATGGATAATTGGAACAAAATTGTAATGTTAACCCGTTTTCTTTTGCTATTTTTGCATCGTGTACGTAAACGACGTGCATTTAGCAAAGAGGCTTATTCAATAACTATAAATAAATAAAGTATGAAAACGAACTATGAAATTCGCTATGCCGCGCATCCCGAAGATGCAAAAAGTTATGATACCGCAAGAATCCGTAGAGATTTTTTAATCGAAAAGATATTTGTCCCCAATGAAGTAAATATGGTGTATTCCATGTACGACCGTATGGTGGTAGGTGGCGCGCTTCCTGTTGGTGAGGTGCTGAAGCTTGAAGCGATTGATCCGTTGAAAGCTCCGTTCTTCCTGACCCGCCGTGAAATGGGTATCTTCAATGTGGGAGGTCCCGGTGTTGTAAAAGCAGGTGATGCGGTATTTGAACTTGATTATAAAGAAGCCCTTTATCTGGGTTCGGGTGATCGTGAGGTGACCTTTGAAAGTAAGGACGCTGCCCATCCGGCTAAGTTCTACTTCAACTCGCTGACTGCACACCGCAACTATCCTGACCGCAAAGTGACGAAAGCCGATGCAGTCGTTGCCGAGATGGGTTCTCTGGAAGGGTCCAATCATCGTAACATCAATAAAATGCTGGTGAATCAGGTGCTTCCTACCTGCCAATTGCAGATGGGTATGACGGAACTTGCTCCGGGGAGTGTATGGAATACCATGCCTGCTCACGTACACAGTCGTCGTATGGAGGCTTATTTCTACTTTGAAATTCCCGAAGACCATGCTATCTGTCACTTTATGGGTGAAGTGGACGAAACGCGCCACGTATGGATGAAAGGCGATCAGGCGGTTCTTTCACCCGAATGGTCTATCCACTCGGCTGCCGCTACCCACAATTATACCTTTATCTGGGGCATGGGCGGCGAGAACCTTGACTACGGAGATCAGGATTTCTCATTGATAACAGACTTGAAATAAACAACTACAATAATTTTCCTAATTTAATAACAAAAAATTATGAATCAGTTTTTGAATTTTTCTTTGGAAGGTAAAGTAGCTCTCGTTACAGGTGCTTCTTACGGTATCGGATTTGCAATTGCTTCTGCATTCGCAGAACAAGGTGCTACTATTTGTTTCAACGACATCAATCAGGAGTTGGTGGACAAAGGTATGGCTGCATACGCTGCAAAAGGTATCAAAGCTCACGGTTATGTATGTGATGTAACAGACGAACCGGCTGTACAGGCTATGGTTGCCACTATCGCGAAAGAAGTAGGTACAGTTGATATTCTTGTTAATAATGCAGGTATTCTTGAGCAGGGACTTAAGCCAATCGACAGATTTCTTGATGAAGATATGGATAGAATTATTGAAACTAATGAAAAAGGAACTATGCGTTGTATGAAAGCTGCTTCTAAGAGAATGAAGAGCGGTGCATCAATTGTAAATGTAGCTTCTGTAGCAGGTGAGAAGGGCTGTGGAGGAGCTGCATATGTAGCTTCTAAGGCGGCAGTTATAGGACTTACCAAGCATACAGCATTAAGATTTCAGAAAGACGGAATTCGTTGTAATGCCATATGTCCAGGCAATATAATTACACCTATGACTATGGGAACAGACCCAGCGGCACTTGACCCGGATATGATAGGTGCTATGATGAACCATAGTGATATTAAAGCACCATCTTGTACAGCAGAGGATGTTGCTAATGTTATTATATTCTTTGCAAGCGATGAAGCCAAAGCAATAACAGGCCAGATTATAGTAACAGATTATGGTGCAATGCTTTAATTATTAAGAACAGGATTTTTAAGCCTGATAAGAGAAATTAATTAAAATAATATTTTATATGCATAATAAGAGATATTGATTAGCGTATCAATATCTCTTTTTTAATGAAATATTATAAAATATCCCAACTGGATAATTTGGTTTTGACATATTATCCGTCATAATTTATGCTATAATGTGCGTAAGCAATGAGCCGTGCAGGATAAAAGAATAAAAAAAGAACTGTGCTTGCAC